>ERZ791842.126-NODE-126-length-88346-cov-43.3345_pt1 | contig 88346 bp, 70 predicted proteins | sample MGYA00509944_ERZ791842 | MGnify/ENA primary metagenome ERZ791842 (study PRJEB30046, sample SAMN00715263) | human gut metagenome | study: EMG produced TPA metagenomics assembly of the A metagenome-wide association study of gut microbiota in type 2...
GGCTGGCAAATCGCATCAAGCCGGGATTCGTTTTGTGACTTTGGGAGAAAATTAGGCAATCTTAGTCTGCCTGTTCGTAACACAGTGTTGTGCTGCCACGGACGGCAGCACAAGTCTTAATGCCCCCGGACGGGGCGTTTAAGACGCACACGTCACTCCGAGAAACATTAAATCAGGCTGACTTAGACTTGCCTTATTTTCGTACAACGGAACAAAACAGTCCCGGCTTGATGCAATTTGCCAATCTAAAACCCCCGGAACCACCCTACACGAGGAAACTCATGTCACCCGCAAACCAGCATTTGTTGAGTAATTCATGATAAACATAGGAGAATTACATATGACAAATGAAGAAATCCGTGCATGGTTAGATGCGGAAGCAGAATCAAAATTTCAGAAGTTTACATCCGGTCTGATTCCCGGAGCAGACCCGATTTTAGGCGTGCGTATCCCAAAACTGCGAACTCTTGCGAAAAAGATTGCAAAAGAGGACTGGCGGGGATATTTAGATCATGCTGTCTGTGATACTTATGAGGAAATCATGCTGCAGGGGCTCGTGATTGGATATGCAAAGGGAGAAATCAATGAGCTTTTGGAGTATGTACGGACGTTTATCCCGAAGATACATGACTGGTCAGTCAATGACTGCTTTTGTGCTACTTTTAAAATTGCACAGAAATACCGTGAAAAAGTATGGGATTTTCTGATGCTTTATGCAAAATCTGATCAGGAATTTGCGCAGCGTGTCGTTGCCGTCATGCTGATGGATCATTTCCTGACAGAGGAGTATATTGCGCGTGTGCTGTCTGTGTGGGATAGTCTTGATCATCCGGGGTATTACCGGAAAATGGGAGTCGCGTGGGGCATTGCAACTGCATATGCAAAATTTCCAAAGGAGACACATGCGTTTTTGCTTAATAATCACCTGGATGATGAGACATACAATAAGGCAATTCAGAAAATGATAGAATCTTACCGTATATCGGCTGATGACAAAGAGATTTTGCGCAGAATGAAAAGAAAATTGTAAAAGTTATAAGCGGATAGTTACTGATTATGCAGATAAAATATTTTATTAAAAATAGCATGTAGAAATTATATGCTATTTTTTTGTGCAATACTTACAAATATAATTAAAATAAGGTGTTTTTAATGACATAATATAAGCAATATGCTAAAATCCATACAAAGCATGACATTCTGAATTATCTATACAGGCATATATGCCATTCTATCTACAGATCAAAATTGTAAGAATTTTCAATGCTTTTATTATCCACACATTTAAGCAGGGAGAATTCTTAAAATCCGGAGATTTCTTCCACACAAAGTATGGGAGGATTCTTTAAACCTGAGACTTCTCCCGAATAACATCAGGGAGGAGAAATGAATGGGAACAGCGGATATAGTAACAAAAGAGTATATGAGGGAAAATACCGTATTTGCAGATGCATTTAATTATCTGATCTACAATGGGAAAAAGGTTATTGATCCTGCAAAACTGATAGAAATTGATTCAACAGAGATTGTACTGCCGTTTGGAAATGAAGAAAAAGTCGGTGAAGATAAGAAATGGGAAGTGCAGAAAACAGAATGGAGTTCTGTAAAAAATGGATCAGTAAGGAAGAAAAATGCAAGTAGAGTGGACATAAAAACAGATGCTGTGCAGAGATATCGCGATATTTTAAAATCTGCAGTAGTAAAACAGGACGAAAAAATGTCTTACGTTCTTTTGGGCATCGAAAATCAGACAGAGGTGCATTATGCAATGCCGGTCAGAAATGCTATTTATGATGCACTGCAATACGGCAGACAGGTGGCGGATATAGCGGCAGAACACCGCAGAAACAAAAAGGATTTTTTAGGAAAAAGTAATGGCGAATATCTCTCCGGATTTTTTAAAGAAGATCATATCAGACCAGTCATTACCCTTGTGATTCATTTTGGAGCGGAAGAATGGGACGGACCGTTGTCATTGCATGAAATGATGGCGACAAGGGATATGGAAATCCTGAGTTTTGTGGAAAACTATCGGATCCATCTGATCGATCCGGCAAAGCTGACAGAAGAAGAATTAGATAAGTTTTCTACAAGTTTAAAAGAAGTTATGGGATATATCAAATATTCAAAAGATAAGGAAAAGCTGTTGGAATTTTTGCGGACAGATACCCGTAAGACTATAGAAATGAATGCAGCGAGGGTGATAAAGATGATCACAAATACACCAATTGAGGTATCGGAAGAGATGGAGGAGATAGAGATGTGTAAGGCAATTGATGATCTGATCTTAGAGAGTGAGTCTCGTGGAAGGATGGAGGGAGAGAAAAAAGGAGAGGCAAAAGGAGAGGCAAAAGGAATGATAGAGATTTGTCTTGAAATGAACTTTTCCAAAGAGGATATTTTAAGAAAGTTACAGGATAAACTTAATATCTCAATGCAGCAGGCAAGTGAATATCTTGAGATATATGGGAAGAACACAAAGTAGGGCTGGATGGTTGTGATCTGTCATCGTGAAAAATGGGAGTATGGGCATGAATATTGATACACAAAAGGTTATAGAGATCGTAAAAAAGGTAAAACCATTATTTTCAGACCGTGAGGGGTCATCAAATATCAAGGTGAAGGGTGTAGCAGATTTTGTGACACAGATTGATTTTAAAGTGCAGGAACAGGTGAAGCAGGCACTTTATGAAATGTATCCGGATATACAGTTTATGGGAGAAGAGAAGGATAACAGTGACATAGATTTTTCGGGTGACGTCTGGATCTTAGATCCGGTGGATGGGACAACAAATCTTATCCATGATTTTCGGAACAGTACACTCTCACTGGCACTTGCGAGAAATGGTATACTTACATTTGGAATCATATATCATCCGTATTCCGATGAAATCTTTGTAGCAGAACGGCAAAAAGGGGCCTGGTTAAATGGAAATCCGATATCGGTCAGCAGCAGGGAAAATTTTTCGGAGTGTCTGATTTCTATCGGAACAAGTCCGTATCATCGTGAACTTGCAAAGGAAAATTTTAAAGTTTTTGAAAAGGTATTTACAGATTGCGCAGACATCAGAAGACTTGGCTCTGCGGCATTAGAACTTGCGTACGTGGCAGCCGGAAGGATTGATGCATATTTTGAACGCAGTTTAAAACCATGGGATTATGCAGCCGGAATGCTGCTTGTGGAAGAAGCGGGTGGAAAAGTTACTGATTATAAAGGAAATCCCGTGGATATAACAGGAAATTCTGATATTGTAGCAGGCAGTCAGACGATTGGGAAAATCCTGGTACGGAAATATTTATAAATATAGCGGCAGATCATCGCAGGAACAAAAAGGATTTTTCAGGAAAGAGTAATGGCAAATATCTCTCCGGTTTTTTTTAAGAAAATCATATCAGACCAGTCATCACCTTTGTATCTGATCGATCCGGCAAAGCTGACGGAAGAAGAATTAGATAAGTTTTCTACAAGTTTAAAAGAAGTTATGGGATATATCAAATATTCAAAAGATAAGGAAAAGCTGTTGGAATTTTTGCGGACAGATACCCGTAAGACTATAGAAATGAATGCAGCAAGAGTGATAAAGATGATCACAAATACACCAATTGAGGTATCGGAAGAAATGGAGGAGATAGAGATGTGTAAGGCGATCGAAGATCTGATCTTAGAGAGTGAGGAAAAGGGAGAGAAAAAAGGAGAGGCAAAAGGAATGATAGAGATTTGTCTTGAAATGAACTTTTCTAAAGAAGATATTTTAAGGAAGTTACAGGATAAACTTAATATCTCAATGCAGCAGGCAAGTGAATATTTTGAGATATATGGGAGAAAAACAGAGTAAGGTGTTGTGATATGGCATAATGAAAAAGGAAGTATGAGTATGAATATTGATACACAAAAGATTATAGAGATCGTAAAACCATTAAAGCTTCTGCGTGTGATGCGCAGAAGCTTTTTGTAAATCTGAAAGTTAATTTTTTCCAGAACGACGGTCAATGACGAGGACAAGATCATAGATGATATTGCGTTGTTCCGGTGTCATCTGACGAAGTTTGTTTATCAGCATAAATTCTTTAGACGTCGGGGTATCTGGAGAAGTGTAGCCTAAAAGGCAGTCTGTGGAGACATGCAGGGCACCAGCCATAGCTTTTACAGTTTCAAAATCCGGTTCATGATTGCTTTTGATGTAGCCGTTTAATGTTGTCCTTGCGATGTTTAGCATGGAAGCAAAATCTTTTTGGGTAATGTCGCGTTCTTCGAGTAAAAATTGCAGATTTTCTCCAAATGTCATTCTTATAAATCCCCTTATTTTATGAAATGTTTAATCAATATATTATATAGACTGATGGATTTTATTCAGAAATGATATTAAAAACTAGTATAAAATGTATTTACACTACTAAAAAATAGTACTATACTGTATATAGTACAAATGTAACAAAATGAAGGAACAGAACAAGGAGGATTTGGTTATGAAACAGATTTTAAAAAGATTTGGCGCAGGAATGCTGGTAATCATACTGTTAGCTGGTGTTGTTTTCGGACCGGGAAGTTCAACGACGGTAGCAGCCGCAAAAAAGGATAAGACAAAGCCGAATGTTGTTTTGTATCTGAACAAGACAGGATATACAAGAGGAAATGTATATATTCAGGTACAGGCGAAGGATAAGTCCGGGATCAAAAGTATTTTGATCAAAAAAGGCAAAATTTCAAAAAGCAATGCGCGTTATTGGAAAAAGGCGTCGAATATAACAAAGGCGAAAAAGAAAAAGGTAACTTCAAATGCTACCTATTCTGTAAAAGTTACCGACAAAGCAGGAAATGTAACGATCAAAAGAATTACGGTAACAAATATTGATAAGAAAAAACCGACTGTAAAACTTAGCCAGTCCGTTGTGAGTGGTGGAGTACTGATTTCCGTGTCAGCATCTGATGCTAGTGGAATCAAGAGCGTAAAATGGATCAAAGGTGCGATCAGTGATGCATCCAGTGCAAAGTTCAATCAGGCATATAACATTACAAAAGTCCGCAAATTTACGGTAACACAGAATGGATATTATACGGTGCAGGCAGTAGACCGTGTGGGAAATAAATCGGTGGCACAGATTTATGTGGTGGCGAAGCAGGCGTTGTATGATATGGAGGAGTATTATAGAAATGAAACATACCATAAAAAAGCAACAACTGTGAAAGATAGTTTGGAAAGAAGTTATACAAATGCATTACTAGTAAGTACGGAAGTTGATGGAGAATCAGAATTAACGTATTTTCTGAATGGGTTATATCAATATATAGAGGGAGATATTGCGTGCGCCGATTCGAAGACAGAGGATGCTGTGATGCAGATTTATGCAGATGATCAGTTGGTTTATACATCAGAAACAATTACAGCAACACAGGAATATAAGCATTTTAAAGTAGATATTGGAAATGCCAGATTTATAAAAATAAAAATAACAGATGTATATATGGGGTGGTTTGAGGAATATATCCTCGGCAACTGCTACCTTTATAACTAATTATTTCAATGTGTTCTATTTGAAAACAGGAGACAGTTATGTTTAAAAATAAGATAAATTGAAGTAAGGGGGAAATGTAGATATGAAACAAATATTTCAAAGAATTGGTACAGTAATGTTGGTCTTTTTAATCGTAATTGGCATTATTTTGGAACCGCAAAGTGCTATGGAAGTATCCGCAGCATGTAGTAGTGGAATTAAAAATAATGGTACCGGTGGAGTTAGCATTGATATTAATTCAGCACCATATACAACATTTCAAAGTTATTCTTGGGGGCAATATGCGTATACTAACGAGGGGTGCGCATGGTTTGCGTCAGCAAGGGTAAATCAGCTGACAGGAAAAGGAAATATCGTTCGAGCGGGCACAAACTGGTGGAATGGCGGCAATGGAAGAGAAGGCTTTCAAACAGGGCAGACTCCGTTAGCTCCGGCAATAGTATGCTGGTCAAATCATGTGGCAATCCTGGAAAAAATTGAAGGAAGTACTGCTTATATAAGTGAGGGCGGCACAGGGTATAGTGATGCTGCACATGGATATTGTGGAATATTTACAACAAATGTTTCAAATATTGCATCTCGAAATGCCGGATTTTTAGGATATGTTTATTTGGGAAGTACGAATCCGGGTAGTCTGTCTATCAGTGCAAGATCGAATTATTATACAGATGAAGATGTGGTTGTTTCATGGAATACCCCTGCAAACACTGCCTCATATGGTTTTACATTACGCTATAACCCAAAAAGCGGAGAGGATCTGATCGATCACTATGTAACAGGAAACAGCTACAACATAGGAAGACTGGGAACCGGCAACTACCGTCTCTGGATGAAACCATACAGTGCGAATGGAACCGGCGGAACGGCGGTTTATGTTGACTTTAGTGTAACGAATCGTCCGGTCACTTATGTAACGGGGATTACATTAAATCACAGTTCACTTTCATTAAAAGTTGGTCAGACAGCGACAATTACAGCATCTGTGCAGCCGGGAAATGCTACAAATAAAAATGTTACATGGACATCTTCGAACGCAGGAGTTGTGTTGGTATCCAATGGAACGGTAAAAGCTGTTTCTGTGGGAAGTGCAACCGTAACGGCAAAAGCTGCGGATGGAAGTGGAAAGACTGCGTCCTGTAAAGTGACTGTTACAAAAACACATACACATCAGTATGCTGCAAAAGTGACGAAAGCGGCTACATGTAAAGAAGAAGGAATAAAAACCTATACATGTTCCTGTGGAAGTACCTATACAGAAAAAATTGCCAAAACTGCACATAAGGTGGTAAAAGATGCAGCAATTGCAGCAACCTGTACAACTGCAGGCAGAACAGAGGGAAGTCATTGTTCAGTGTGTGGGACAGTAATTACTCCAACGACAGTAATACCTGCGAAAGGGCACACAATTACTCGAACGGTGACAGTCAAAGCAACAACACAGAAGGACGGAAGTATCACAAAAACCTGTGGTGTTTGTGGTGCAACGGAGAAGACTGCGATTTACCGCCCGGCACAGATTGCACTGGCAAAGAAGTCTTATACTTACAATGGACAGGAGCAGAAACCGTCTGTCGTATTGTGGGATAGTAAGGGAAATCAGATTGGAACGACAAATTATACGGTGGCTTACAGTAATAACAGAAATGTCGGAAAGGCAAAAATTACGGTTACATTGTCTGGAAATTATTTTGGTACGCTGACAAAAACATTTAATATTTGTCCTTCAAAAACAGAGATCGTAAAACTTACACGAAAATCAAAAGGATTTCAGGTAAAATGGAAAAAACAGTCCAATCAGACCAGTGGATATGAAATCCAGTATTCGGATAACAGTAAATTCTCTAAAAACAGGACAAAAAGGGTTGATATTTCCAAGAAAACTGCTGTATCAAAAGACGTGAAAAAACTGAAGGCAAAGAAGAAATATTATGTTCGTGTCCGTACGTATAAAAAAGTAAAAGTGAACGGAAAGACAACAAAGATATACTCTGGCTGGTCAAAAGTGAAAATGGTTGTGACGAAGTAACAGATATTAGGACTGAAGTTGTAAATCAGACAGTGAAAACTCCTGCGTTTGTGATGCGCAGGAGTTTTTCAGGTTATATGGAGAAATTAGATACAGATTTTTTGTACAATACTTACAAATATCATTAAAATAATGTCTTTTTAATGACATATTATAAGCAATATGCTAAAATCCATACAAAGCATGACATTCTGAATTATCTATACAGGCATATATGCCATTCTATCCACAGATCAAAATCGTAAGAATTTTCAATGCTTTTATTATCCACACATTTAAGCAGGGAGAATTCTTAGAACCTGGAGATTTCTCCCAAGCAATACAAAGAAGGAGAAATGAATGGGAACAGCGGATATAGTAACAAAAGAGTATATGAGGGAAAATACCGTATTTGCAGATGCATTTAATTATCTGATCTACAATGGGAAAAAGGTCATTGATCCTGCAAAACTGACGGAAATTGATTCAACAGAGATAGCACTGCCGTTTGGAAATGCAGAAAAAGTCAAAGCAGAGAAAAAAAGAAAAGAGCAGGAAGCAGAATGGAGCTCTGTGAAAAATGAATCGGTAAGAAAGAAAAATACCAGTAGAGTGGGTGTGAAAATGGATGCCGTACAAAAATACCGTGATGTTTTCAAATCTATGGTAATCAAACAGGATGAAAAAACGTCTTACGTTCTTTTGGGCATCGAAAACCAGACGGACGTGCATTATGCAATGCCGGTCAGAAATGTTATTTATGATGCACTGCAATATGGCAGACAGGTGGCGGATATAGCGGCAGATCACCGTCGGAACAAAAAGGATTTTCCAGGAAAAAGTAATGGCGAATATCTCTCCGGATTTTTTAAAGAAGATCATATCAGACCAGTCATTACCCTTGTGATTCATTTTGGAGCGGAAGAATGGGACGGACCGTTGTCATTGCATGAAATGATGGCGACAAGGGATATGGAAATCCTGAGTTTTGTGGAAAACTATCGGATCCATCTGATCGATCCGGCAAAGTTGACGGAAGAAGAATTAAATAAGTTTTCTACAAGTTTAAAGGAAGTTATGGGGTATATCAAGTATTCAAAAGATAAGGAAAAATTGATGAAATTTTTGCGGAAAGATACCCGTAAGACTATAGAAATGAATGCAGCAAGGGTGATAAAGACAATCACAAATACACCAATCGAGGTATCGGAAGAAATGGAGGAGATAGAGATGTGTAAGGCAATCGAAGATCTTATCTTAGAGGGAGAAGCAAAAGGAGAGGCAAAAGGACTGATAGAGATCTGTCTTGAAATGAACTTTTCTAAAGAAGATATTTTAAGGAAGTTACAGGATAAACTTAATATCTCAATGCAGCAGGCAAGTGAATATTTTGAGATATATGGGAGAAAAACAGAGTAGGGTAAAACAGCTGTACCCCCATAAATAAAAGGAGTTACAGCTGTTTTGATAAAATTAATAAAAGAAATGTTACATCTCAACTACGGCAACACCCCATCCGTCGAGATTGATCTTATCTCCACAGGCAATAGCCGTTTCAGAAATCAATTCCACACCGTTTTTTTCGTGATGAACCACAGAAACCGGATCTTTTGAGTAATTCAGGTAGTAGCACAATTCTTTGCCAAAATCGTTGACGCCCTTCTTTACGATCAGTGGATAATGCGGTGCATTGGATGATAGATCTGCACCCGAAAAACCGGCTTTAAGCAGGAATGATAAAAGCACGGATTCTAACAGTTCATGATTATCAAACATCGTTCCAAAATAAAGTGTCGAACCATTACCATACTGATTTATTGCTGCAGCAGCATAGCGTTCGTATGCCGGATGGCTGTATTTTAATACCGGTATGGCGGTATCACAGGTGATAAGCTCCATCCATTCACTTGCAGAAGCACATAGGGAAGCAGAATGGTCATCGGAGATTGCAAAGTGTTCTTTGGCGATCGCAGAGATGTTATTCTGAACCGGTGCTATGTCCACATGATGCGGATGTGTAAACTGGTCATAATGAAGTCCCAGACATTTATGCAGCATATGTGGCTGCATATCCGGATAAATTTTTAAATATTCATCCGAGAAACCGCTGCGGAAGGATGTGATCAGGTGTCCGCCGCCTGCTACATAGGAATCCAGTGCAGAGAGCAGTGATTCCGGTGCGCTGTAGAGTGCCGGTACGATCAGACATTCATAACCGGAAAAATCACGTTCTTTAGATGAAATCATATCATACTCAATATTTAAGCGGTAAAGGGCATCTGCAAACCAGCGCATTACAGTGTTGTAGCCGTTTACACCTGTATTTTCCAGAGGAAACTGTGCGAATCCGGTCAGAGAAGCATTGTCAAGCATGATAGCGACCTTATTTTCTTTTTTCAGGTTCTTTAAGTGAGAACCGATCTTTTTCCATTCATTTCCGATAACAACAGCCTCGCGGTAAGTTTCATTTTCTGAAAAATCGTGGGAGAGTACGCCTTTCCAGTAGCTTTCAATCGCATTGTGAATTGAATGCCAGTGCCAGTACATTACACTGTTTGATCCATTTGCGATATGACTATATGCCTGAAGACGGAGCTGTCCCGGATAAGGAAGCCATGGAGTCATTCCCTGGGCTTCGGTCTCTAAGATCAGATAATTATCTTTTTTCAGGCTGCGTGAGATATTTCCGCATACGGTGATCTCAGCACCGGTCAGTTCCTCGTTGGATGGATGATAAATATCGGCACCTGCAACTGTCATGCAGCGGGCGGCATCGTACTGATCCACTTCAGGCTGATAACCGATGGAATGGGTTGTCCATGCAAAATCAAAGTTCTGGGTGATAAACTGGTCATCACGTTTATATTCGCGGACAATATCAGCCTGCCAGCCCAGAAATTTTGTGACAAGCGAGCGCTGGAATTTACAAAATTCTGCGGCAAGACTCTGGTTGATCGTACCTCTGACATCCGGAAAGTCATCCCAGTCATTTACACGGTTGCTCCAGTAATCAAGTCCGAACTCATGGTTAAAATCATTGATATCCGGAAACTTTTCTTTTAAATAATCTACAAACATTGCCTGAACACGGGGACCGGCAGTTCCATAACTTTTGGTCTCATTATCAAGCTGATAGCCGATCACATGTGGTACATCCTTCACGTGCTCCATCAGAACGCGGATCACGCGTTCGGCATGGGAGAGATAATCAGGGTTTGTGATATCCATATTCTGACGGTGACCGTATCGTTCGCGGCCATTCTGTGTGATCGCAAGGATATCCGGATATTTTTTTACCAGCCATGTCGGTACGGCATAGGTCGGTGTTCCGACGATCACGGAAATATGGTGGCGTGCAGCAGCGTCTAACATTTTATCAATATGTGTAAAATCATACACCCCTTCTTTTGGCTCTAAAGTGCTCCAGGTCGATTCTGCGATACGGATGACATTCATCCCTGCTTTTTCCATCATCTCCATATCTTTTTCCACACGGTCATATGGTAGATATTCGGAATAGTATGCAGCTCCAAAATAAAGTTTTTCTGTTTTCATATTGCCCTTTCTTTTCATGATATCTGTAAGTGTTATACACAAAGCAACCGCTTGCGCAAATATAGTATATCATTCAGAAATTTGTATGTAAACCATAATGCTGTAATGCAACAGATAAAAAATCGCAAATGGCTGTAAATGCATGAAAAAAAGTATATAAAGCGGAAAAATAAAAAAATAAAAGCATATTTATTCAAAAAAATATAAAAAAAACTGCGCAATAATGTAGTTTGATCGCAACAAGGAAGATGATAAAACGTGAAAAATACTAAAAATAAACGATAAAAATTAGTAAAAAACACCAAAATAAAAACAAAATATATTGTAATAAATGAATAAAAAGGCGATAAAAATATTGTTGAAATGTGTTAATTGTAAATAAAATATGAAATATTTATAATTGAATAAACGGTTGCGCAAGCGGAAGATATTTATGAATAAATATATTTGCGTAAAAAGGAGAAGGGAGAAAGAGGATGAAACGAAGGTTTATAAGTGGACTGCTTGCCGGTATGATGGCGGTTTCACTGCTTGCCGGATTGCCGGAACCGGTGAAGGTGTCGGCAGAAACAGTTTCCGGTATGGAAAATGCAAATTTTAATTTTGAGGATGGACTGACCGGATGGGACACAACCGGAACGGTCACGGAGGAAACTTCAGGTGCACAGGGAGGAAGCAAATATGTGCATCTGGAAGCAGGTGCTTCGATCACAACGACGATCAAAGATATCAGGCAGGGAAGTTACACACTTTCGGCATGGATCAGAGGAACAGCAGGGAAAAATGCTAAAATTACGGTATCAGAAACCGGAGGACCAGATTCCGTTGCATTGCTTGATGCATATAAAAAAGCGGATACGTGGACTGAAACGGGACACCGGAATGTTCTGGTATACAATGGACAGGTGACCGTCACTGTTGAAGCAGGAGATAAAGCACTTGATCTGGATACCATGGAACTGGTTATGGATTCTGCAGATGACAATTCGCTTTCAAACTGGGGGTTTGAAGAAGGCGAGTCCGGATGGACAACAACCGGAAGTGCAGAGATTGCTTCCAAAAATAATGCAGATACCGGTGAAAAAGCAATGCGTTTAGGCGCAGACAGTGAAATTTCACAGAAGATTTCCGTAGAGCCGAATACAAAATATTCAGTAACGATGCGTGCAAAGGTAGATAAACAGGATACATTCCAGACGGAGAAAGTAAAAAGTACTTACCGTACGGATGCTTCCGGTAATTTGGGAATTATTGGAGAGAATGAAACACGCACAGAATTAGGTGACCGTGTAAATCTTGGTGTCAGAAGTACAGATGGTACGGTGTTAAGACAGGCACCATCCGGAACAGAGGGGTATGGGCTTGTGACGATCACCTTTGAGACCGGAGAAAATCAGACAGAAGTTGAGATATATGCAAATACGAAATATGATCAGACTTATAAAGATTCAGTGACTCTTTATACATCTGCCGGAACGAAACTGGCAGACGACTGGCAGGGAAATGGTTCTGATTATGCATATGTAGATAATTTTGATGTATTCCGTATCCAGGATGAAAATTATCTGCGTGGTGCAGATGTATCGTTCCTTCCGGCAGTCGAAGATCTGGATGGAAAATATTTTGCAAATGGTGTACAGCAGGACTGCCTCAGAATTTTAGCAAACCATGGTGTAAACTCCATCACAAATATGCTGTTTGTACATGCTGGAAAAGCTGCACACTATACAGATTCGCTGGACACAGTATACTTAAATGAAGCATGGGGTGGATTATGGTTAGATGAGCAGGGCAATCCGCTGGAACTTAAGATGATCGCACCGGAGGATGAAGCTGCGGCGTGGTTTGATAAGGAACATTCCTTAGAACTTGGAAAACGTGCGACTGCGCTTGGAATGAGTTACCTTCCGAGTTTTCATTACAGTGATACCTGGATGAGTAATGCGAAGGCATATACTCCGGAAGAGTGGCTGGATTCTGACTATGAAAACACTTATAAAAATACCGATCTCGCACATATGCAGACGATCGTATACAATTATGTTTATGATTTTATGAAATCATTGAAAGATAACAATGTAAATGTATGCGGTGTAAAACATGGAAATGAGCAGAATGGCGGTATTGTATGGCCGGTTGGAAAAGGATCAACATCACAGGGACATGCAAAACTGATCGCAGCATCCTATGCAGCAGCGGAAGATGCAATGCCGGGTGTGGCTGCTTATGTGCATACCAATAATGGCTATGATTCAAATCAGATGAAGACATTTTTTAAAGGGTTATTAAATAATGGAGCTCAATTTGATGGTATGGCATTTTCTCTGTACGGAGGAAGATCATCCGGCAATATTATTTCCATGGCAAATGCGATTTCTTCGGATACAGCCTTGCGTTATATGGATTATGTCAATGTTGAGACGGCATTTTCTTTCACCAGATATCAGGCTACTATGGATACGGCAACTTCGTCCATGGGACAGCCGGCATACTATAATGCATCGGCAAATGGTCAGTACAACTGGCTGCTTGATTATATGCAGGCAGCACTTGATACACCAAATGCTTACGGGCAGACCAGAGGTTTTTATTACTGGGAGGTCGATGAGATCCCGACACCTGGAATCGGTTCTTCGGCAGGAGCTTCCGGTGATATCAGCTGCCGTATCATGTTTAATAATGGCGATACCAGCATCCGGGAAATGGGAAGTACGAAAGACGGAAAAGTCGGTGACATGATGGACAGCATGTATGCTTACCTGATGCGTGGATGCCCGAAAAACAAATCCGCAGATATGATCACTCCGTTAAAGGATGCAGGAACCTATTCTGTTGATGTGACAGATCCGACGGGTATTACATTATCAAAAGACAGTATCACACTTGCTGTTGGTGAGCAGGAACGCTTACAGCCAACTGTTACACCGGCAGATAAAGTACTCTCTGACAGTAATATCACTTATACGTCATCAGCTCCTTCCGTTGCGAAAGTAACACAGGATGGCTTTGTATACGGAGTGTCTGCAGGAGATGCAAAGATCACAGCGTCTGTAAAAGGCGGTCATGGAGCAGCTGTAGATGTAAAAGTGACAGAGGCAGGAAAAGCAGAAGGAATTACCTTAAAAGCAGATGGAAAAGAGGTAACGGATAATAGTACAAAGAGTGCTGTTGTTCTGGATAAGATACAGCTTAATGCTGTTTTATCCGGCAGCAATGTAACGGATCAGACAGTTGTTTATACTTCATCAGATCCGGAGGTTGCTTCCTTTCTGGGAGAAACATGGCAGCAGGAAGAAAAAGGAAGCATGCGTCAGGAAACAGAAAAAACAGATACTGCGGTACAGTTGAATATGAAATCTGTTGGAACTACCGTTATTACGGCAAAGACTACGGACGGATCAAAGACAGTAAGTTTTACGTTAAATGTGAGCAAGGTGGATGCAACGTCTGTAACAATAGATAAAACAGAAGCTGAAATCGGATTTGGACGTACTTTACAGTTAAAGGCAACTGTGACACCAAAGAATACGACAAAATATAAATTACACTGGAAATCTGAAAATACTTCAGCCGCAACCGTGGATGAAAACGGACTGGTAAGTACAGTCGGAGTCGGTGATGCCGTGATCAAGGCGATATCCGATGACAACGAGGATATTTATGGAAGTTGTACAGTACATGTACTGCCGGTACAGGTGGAAGGTATTGCGTTAAGCAAGACAACACTTACATTACAGACAGGATCGAGTAAAAAGATCGATACGATCATTACTCCGTCAAATGCGGATAATAAAGAAGTGACATGGGAGAGTTCTGATGATTCGATCGCAAAAGTAGACGAAAACGGAAATGTTACCGGTGTGTCAGAGGGTGGTCCGGTTACTATCACAGCAACCACAAAAAATGGAGGTTATCAGGCAAGTTGTAAGGTGACGGTACAGAAAGATGCAATTCCAGTCAGTGGTGTGACATTAGATCAGGAGAATTATTATTTCTCATCTGATTACTTCTCAGATAAAAATGCATCTGAAGATGCACCGGTGATCCGAATGGAAGCAACGGTTCTTCCGGATACTGCAACCAATACGGATGTAACCTGGGAATCTGATACACCGGGTGTTGCAACGGTGGATGCTTATGGACAGGTCACGGCAGTGGCAGCAGGTGTTACAACGATTACGGCAAAAACAGCAGACGGTGGACATGCAGCGACAGCAAAAGTTTACGTTCCTGCAGTGAGCGAGAGCTTTGACAATCGTGATGCAGGTGATAACTGGAGTATGGGAAAGAGTGTTACACTTGGAACACTGACAGCAGCAGTTACAGAGGATTCAGATGAAAATACTTTCTTACAGATCACAGGAGGTGGTTCCGGTGACCGTGCACTGATGAAAAAATTCCAGAAAGCGGTAAAGAGCGATGAAGTGATCGTGGATTTTGACTGGAATGTCGGCAAAGTAAGCAGCGGTCCGGCTTATCTGACTGTGACAGACAGCAGTAATCATTGTTATTTTGGACTGCAGATTAACAGCAAGGGAGTTCTTTCTTATGGCAGCAGAGGAACAATGGAGACCGGAGGAGAACTTTCCGATACACAGGAATTTGGAACTGCATTTAACAAGACAAATACATGGTACCATGTGCATGCGATCATTGATATGGAAGCTGGAAAAACAACGTTGACACTTACATCGAAGGCAGATGCGAGTGTGACAGCTACAAAAGAAATTGCTTTTGTATCAGGAACTTCTTATACAAAAGATGTTGCAGCAATTCATTTTTATGGAAGAAGAAATGGTGGATCACTTTCCTGGAATCCGGCAGTGGATAATTTTAACATTTATCCTGCAGCAGTTGCTCCGGTGGAGATAAAGGCAGATAAAGATTCTGTAAAACTGATCCCGGTAGCAGGAACACGTGGTGTCAGTGAAAAAGTAGAAGCCTCTGTGGCTCCGGCATCGGCAGATCAGGAGATGTTATGGGAGTCAACGGACACAGATCTTGTAACAGTATCGCAGGATGGAACGATCCAGGCCGTAAATACATATGAAAAATTAGAAGATATCGTTACCGGAAGCTGTATGGTAAAAGTGTCTTCCGTAAAAGATCCTTCTATTTATAAAGAGATTGCGGTTACGATCAGCAACAACCCGAATGCATCAGAGTTTTTCTCAATCAAAGATGAGGATGGAAACGCTGTCTATGAGATGGGTACCGGAGGTCAGACAGTAAGCCTTGATACAGGCGATAAGAAACAATTCTTCCCGGTATTGACAGGCGGTGACGGTGAGAGTGATTATGCAGGTGTGGAATGGACATCTGATAATACAAAAGTGGCAGTGATCGATGCTGAGAGCGGCGTGCTGACTGCAAAAGGAGCAGGTACAGCAAATATCACACTGAAAGTTACAATGTATGCAGGTGATCCGCTGACTGGAACTTTTACAGTGAAAGTCAAAGGAGAGACACTTGCAGATACAACAATACTTGAAAATGCGATTTCGGATGCAAAGGCAGCAAAAGACCAGGCGGATGATTATTATACGGCAGAGAGCCTTGCGGCATATCAGAAAGCATTAGAGCAGGCAGAAAATATTTTAAAGAAATCTGAAGAAGAAAAATGGGATGCTGCAAAACAGAGTACGATCAACGAAGCAGCAGAGAATCTTAACAATGTGGTAACCGGATTAGAGAAGAATACGATGATTACCGGAATTAAGATTTCAGGCGGTGATGATGCGTTAAATGTCAACAAACAGACAACGCTGACCGCAGCAATCTCGCCATCTACAGCAGAAGAGAAAGTTGTGTGGACTTCTGATGATCTTTCCGTTGCGGTCGTGGATAAAAACAGCGGTGTAGTAACGGCAGTGGGAGAGGGAACAGCTACGATCACTGCGGTAAGTGAGAGCCGGGGTGTATCTGCTCAGAAAAAGATTACGGTTACCAAAGATCTGACTTCTGCTTACGATGCGAACGGGATCAAAGTTACAGAAACAAATTCTGTAAGACCGGCAAAAAATGCATTTATCAATGCACGTACCATGAACTTAAATCCTGGAAACAGTGCATGGACAACAGGATCTGCTACAAAGGAGGGAGCGATCGCCATTGATTTTGGTTCTGATGTAAACATTGAAAATGTAAAGACCGGATTCTGGTCAAAATTAAAATATACACTGGACGTTTCAAAAGATGGTGAAAACTGGACGACAGTGATTGATCATTCTGAGGAAGCAGCGGGGGTTGATACAACAGCAAAAGAACCGTATACAGATGTTTTCCCGGAAAACACGGTGGCACGTCATATGCGGATCAATGTACTTGCAAATGATGGTGGTAAAAGCTGGATCGGTGTTACGGTATTACAGGTTAACGGTACCTATGTATCGGATGCAGCGATCGTGAAATCGATATCCTGTGATCCGGTAACGGTGGAGAATGTTTCTGAACTGACGAAAGATACTCTGCCGCAGACAGTTTCTGTAACGATGGCAGATGAAACCGTAATACAGGAAAAAGTAGAGTGGGAGGATTCTTCCTTAGATAAGGTTATAAAAGCTGATGAAGCTGGAAATTTTCAGATTTACGGTACAGTACAGATTAACGGTGTAAATTATGATGTTGTATGTGAAGTAACAGTAAAAGATAAGACACCGGTCGTCGTTCCGGTTGATAAGACAGCATTAAATGCGCAGATTGCCAAAGCTGAAAAAATAAATGCATCTGATTATACAGAGGAAAGCTATAAAGTTTTTGCTGAGGCACTTGCAGCAGCAAAAGAGGTGGCAGCGAACGAAAAGGCAACGCAGGATGAGATTGATGCGGTTACAGAAAGATTAGCTGCAGCAGTCGGTAATCTGAAAGAAAAAACAGCGGATACAGAAAAACCAGCGGATACAGAAAAACCAGCGGATACAGAAAAGCCAGGTGATACAGAAAAACCGGCAGATACAGAAAAGCCAGGTGATACAGAAAAACCGGACAATATAAAGAAACCGGCGGATACAGAGAAACCAGATAATACAAAGAAAAACGTGAAAGTACAGAAAATTACGATCACACCGGGACAGTATTCTCTGGCAGTTGGCAAAAAACTGACCCTGAAGGCAACCGTTGGACCGAAGAAAGCGACAAATAAAAAAGTTGTATGGTCATCTTCGAATACGAAATATGCGACGGTAAACAGCAAAGGTGTTGTGACAGCAAAGAAAGCCGGAGCAGGAAAAACAGTTACGATCACGGCAAAAGCAGCGGATGGAAGCGGTGTTCGTGCCAAAGCCAAGATCAGGATCATGAAACATACAGTTACAAAGATCACATTACAGGCAAAAGCTAAAACAGTGAAAGCCGGTAAGAAGATAACTGTGTATGCAAGAGTAAAAACAAATGGAAAGAAAGCCAATTCAAAGATTGAATGGACTTCTTCAAACAACAAATATGCGACAGTAAACAGCAAAGGTATTGTGACGGCAAAGAAAGCCGGAATTGGAAAAACAGTTACGATCACGGCAAAAGCAACCGATGGAAGTGGTAAGAAAGCAACCATAAAAATCAAGATCAAAAAATAAGTCAAAGAGACTGCGGTATGAAAAATGCCGCAGTTTTTCTTTTGAAAAAATATCTATGATTTGTCGGGAAAAATACTGTAAAATATAGTGTAGACAGTTATACTCTTATTCATTAACATAAATGAATAAGCAATGTTTTTTGCAGGCTGCCAGAGAATAAAGCCTGACATTAAAACCGGTATAAGTATGGAGGATGGACATATGGAACTGAATCATAATAAAGAAAAACTTGACAATTATAGAAAACGTGCGGCAGAATTGGTCGGTAAAATGACACTGGAAGAAAAAGTGGCACAGACCCTGTATCAGGCACCGGCGGTGGAACGGTTAAATATAAAGGCATATAACTGGTGGAACGAGGCACTGCATGGTGTGGCAAGAGCCGGCACAGCAACAGTATTTCCGCAGGCGATCGGTCTGGCTGCAACTTTTGACGAAGATCTGTTAGAACAGGTCGGGGATGCGGTGTCAACGGAGGCAAGAGCCAAATTTAATATGCAGCAGGAAGGAAAAGATACAGATATTTATAAAGGCCTGACTTTCTGGGCACCGAATGTCAATATTTTCCGCGATCCAAGATGGGGCAGGGGACATGAGACTTTTGGGGAAGATCCGTATCTGACCAGCCGTCTTGGAGTACGGTATATTGAAGGCTTACAGGGACATGATGAAAATTATTTAAAAGCGGCTGCATGTGCGAAACATTTTGCAGTTCACAGCGGACCGGAGGTGGTGCGTCATGAATTTGATGCAGAGGTGACGGAACAGGATTTAAGGGAAACATATCTGCCGGCATTTGAAGCATGTGTAAAAGAAGGAAAAGTAGAAGCAGTAATGGGGGCGTATAACCGGACAAATGGAGTTCCATGCTGTGGAAACAAACGTCTGCTGAACGATATTCTGCGAAAAGAATGGGGATTTTTGGGACATGTGACATCTGACTGCTGGGCAATCAGGGATTTTCATGAAGGACATCATGTTACAAGCACCGCAATCGAATCGGTTGCGATGGCAATGAATAATGGCTGTGACTTAAACTGCGGTACATTGTTTGGCTTTCTGGTTCAGGCGGTAAGACAGGGACTGGTCAAAGAAGAACGTTTAGATGAGGCTGTCACAAATCTTTTTACGGCAAGAATGAAACTGGGTGTGTTCGATAAAAAAGAAGAAAACCCATATGATAAAATTCCTTATCTTGCCGCAGACAGCAAAGAAATGAGAACTTTCAATGAAGCAGTAGCAAAACGCACGATTGTCCTGTTAAAAAATAAGGAGCATATATTACCGCTTGATAAAAATAAAATAAAAACGATCGGTGTGATCGGACCGAATGCAGACAGCAGACGTGCGTTAGTTGGCAATTATGAGGGAACTGCGTCACGTTACATTACTGTGTTAGAGGGAATTGAAGATTATGTCGGCGATGATGTGAGGGTGCTCTATTCAGAGGGATGTCATCTTTATAAGGATCGTACCAGCAATCTGGCACAGGAGAATGACCGCATGTCGGAAGTGCTTGGTGTATGTAAAGAGAGTGATGTGGTTATTGCAGTACTTGGGCTCGATGCAGGTATTGAGGGAGAAGAAGGAGATGCAGGCAATGAGTATGGCAGTGGTGACAAACCGGATCTGAATCTTCCGGGACTACAGGAGGAAATTTTAGAAGCAGCAGTATCCTGTGGCAAACCTGTTGTTTTAGTCCTGTTATCAGGAAGTGCGCTTGCGGTAAGCTGGGCGGATGAACATGTGGATGCGATCATACAGGGATGGTATCCGGGCGCAAGAGGCGGAGCGGCGATTGCAGATATTTTGTTTGGAGAAGCAAATCCGGAAGGAAAACTGCCGGTCACATTTTACCGTACCACGGAAGAACTGCCGGAGTTTGAAAACTATTCCATGAAGGGGAGAACTTACCGTTATATGAAACAGGAGGCATTATATCCGTTTGGCTATGGACTTTCCTATACGGAGTATACGTATCAGAATATCAGGTTTTTAGAGCAGAGACCAAAGACCTCTGATGGGGTAACGATCGGTGTGTCCGTAAAAAATACCGGAAAAATGGATGGTATCGAGACGGTACAGGTTTACGTGAAGGCAGAACATTCTGATATGCCATATGGACAGTTGAAAAAGATCGTAAAACTTCCACTTCACGCAGGAGAAGAAAAAGAAATTCACATCCGCTTAGAACCGGAGGCGTTTATGCTGTATGATGAGAAAGGAAAGAAGATCCTGCCGTCTGGAAACTTCCGGATATTTGTCGGAGGTATGCAGCCGGATATGCGCAGCGAGAGGCTTGCCGGAAAAACGGTAAAAAGTCTGATACTGGAATAAAATTAGGAAAAAAATAGGAAAAAAATAGGATTGATTTTTGCCCCTGGTTGTACAATAATAAACTTAGTTGCGCAACTAAGCGCAAAAAAGCGAGGGATAAGAGTTTATGGATAAGGGGTCAGAAAAAAATATTACGATTGCGGATGTGGCAGAGGCACTTGGGGTATCAAAGACAACCATATCGCGTGCGATTTCCGGCAAAGGACGGATCGGTAAGGAAACGAGAGAACGTGTTTTAGCATATATAGAGGAGCATGACTATAAGCCAAATGTGATTGCGAAAGGGCTTGCACAGTCTAAGACTTATAATATCTGTGTTGCCATGCCGGGAGAGTATGATGTTGTGGATCTTACTTTCTTTCAGGAATGTCTGTTTGGCATACAGGAGATTGCTGGAAGCATGGAATACGACATCCTGCTTTCTATCTGCAGGACGAATGACATATCTTCTTTAGAACGTATCATTGCAAATCATAAAGTGGACGGCGTGATACTGATGCGTACTTTTGTGGAAGATGAACAGATTGATTTTTTACAGACAAAAAATGTACCGTTTGTCACGATCGGAAGTACCAGTACCAATTATAAAGGTGTGATCCAGGTAGACCACAATCACAAGAGCGCATGCAAAGAACTTACATCGATCATATTGATGAAACAAATGGAAAAAATTGCGCTGATCGGCGGCAATGAGGAACATGTGGTCACACAGAGCCGTCTGCGGGGATTTCGCGAAGCATATGCAAAGATGGGAAAAGAGTTAGATGAGGACCTGATGTTTTTAAGCCAGGATAATCAGGTTTTGGTGGAAAAAGCAGTCAAGGAAGCGTTGAACCGGCAGGCAGACTGTATTCTATGTATGGATGATGCTGTCTGCAGCCGTGTTTTAAAAACACTCCGCCAGCAGCATGTCAAAGTACCGGAAGATGTCCGTGTGGCATCGTTTTATAACAGCATGGTACTTGAAAATAACGTACCGTCGATCACATCGCTGTCATTTGATGCGAAAGAACTTGGAATGGTAGCATGCAGAACACTGCTTGATCTGACGGAGGGACTTGAAGTAAAAGAACGCACATTACTTCCATATGAAGTGGTACTCAAAGAATCGACAAAGTAAATACAGACAGGAAAATCTATGGATAGATTGAAGTTATGAATTTGAAATGGGCGAAGCACAGGAAAATGAATGTGTTTCGCTTTTTTTTTACAGAAAACTGTTTTGCTGGGCAGATATACCCAGTTTATATCTTTTGAAAACGTTACCAAATCTGCCCCCAAAATCACTGTTTCAAAAATTGCAAAAAAAGAGCTAAAACATCCATAAAAAGCATGTTACATAATTGAAAATGCACGGAAAATCAATGGTTAACGGTTGCGCAAAAGTCGAATATGAAAAAAATAAAAGAAAGAGAAGAAAATAATATTGTGCAAAATTGCTAAAAAATGGTCGGATTTATTATAAATAGTGTACATTGACACAAAGACACAACGTGGATATACTTTAACCATAGAACAACCGATTGCGCATAGCGCAACACGAAAAAGCGTTCTAAAAGAACATTTTTTTCTATCAAGGAAAAGGGAGGATTTTCAAATGAAGAAAAAAGTCATCAGCACAGTATTATGTGCAGCAATGGTAGCTTCCATGTTCGCAGGATGTGGAAACAAAGCAGCAAACAACAGCACAGCTGACAACAGCGCAGCAGACAATGCAGCAGAGAGCAGTGATGCAGCTGCAACAACAGAAGCAGGCGATGCAGCTGCAGAGACAGAGGCAGCATCAGCTTCCGATGATGCAATCGCAAATCTGATCGCATCTACAGATGGAACCGTAGATATCCAGTTATGGTGCTCAGAACTTGAAGCTTATCAGAATGTTATGAAAGAGCTGACAGACAAATTCAAAGAGCAGTACTCAGATGTAGATTTCAACATCACAATCGGTGCTGTATCTGAGGCAGATGCCAAAGATAAGATTCTTGAGGATATTGATGCGGCAGCAGATGTATTTGTATTTGCAGATGATCAGGTAAATGATCTTGTAAATGCAGGTGCGCTTCAGGAAGTGGCAGCTACATATACATATGATCCGAAAGAAACAAACTCAGAGGCAACTGTAGCAGCAGCTACCAAAGACGGAAAACTTTACGCTTATCCGTTAACAGCGTCAAACGGTTATTTCTTATACTATGATTCAAACATCTTCTCTGAAGAGGATGTGGCTTCTTGGGAAAATCTTACAGCAAAAGCGGAAGAAGCAGGAACAAAAGTTGGCATGAATGTAGCAGATGGATGGTATCTGTATGGATTCTTCTCTGGTGCAGGCTGTGAACTTTCCATGAATGAAGATAACTCAAATAATTGTGACTGGAACTCTGAGACCGGTCTTGCAGTAGCACAGAGCATTGAGAATATCACTTCTTCTCCGGCGTTTGTAAGCGTACAAGATCAGGATGCAATTACCATGTTAAATGACGGTACACTTAGCGCATATGTTTCCGGTACATGGAACACCGGATCTTTTGAAGCGAAATACGGTGATGGATATGCAGCATGTAAATTACCTACTTTCGATGTAAATGGAACAGCTACACAGATGGGATCTTATGCAGGATACAAATTCGTAGGTGTGAACTCCCATGCTAAAAATGTTGGCTGGTCAATGCTCCTTGCTGAGTATCTCACAAATGAGGAGAGCCAGTTAGCAATCGGTAACGCTACATCAGAGGGACCGGCTAACACAGTAGCAGCAGCTCAGATTGATTCCCCGGCACTTGCAGCACTTGCAGCGCAGTCAGAGTTTGCAGATCAGCAGGTTGTAGGCAATAATTACTGGGATCCGGCAAAGGCACTTGGACAGAACCTGGTTGACGGTGCAACAGATCTTCAGGCTGTACTTGATGATGCAGTAGCTGGTATTACACAGCCGGTAGCTGAATAATCAAAATATCTGTAAAACTCATATTTCCACATGACCTGACAGACAGGTCATGTGGGGATTTTTAAAAAGAGAAAAGTTTTTGTTACCGAAACAAAAATTCTCATTCACGCGCATAGGGAGTGAATCTATGAAAACATTTTTAAACGCAATCAAAAAATACTTTGTCGATTTCGGAACAGCAGTGGCAAAGGGAGATATCTGGTGCAAGCTTTCACTGCTTGTTATGGGTGCAGGATACTGGGGACGGAAACAGATCGTCAAAGGTGTCTTAATAACAGCCTTTGAAGTGGTAGTGATCCTGTTTACAGGAATGTTCTCTATCAATTATATTAAGGATTTAAATACACTTGGTACCGTTCAGTATGAGTCCGTATTTGATCCGCTGACCTTGAAAAATACTGTTAATGATTACGATAACTCATTGCTGATCCTGCTATATGGTATTATTGGTGTTCTCGTAATCGTAGCATTCATATTTTTATATATAAGCAATATGAAAGCTGTTTACCGGCTTCAGCTTATGAAAGAAGAGGGAGAACATGTCAATACATTTGCAGAAGATATAAAATCTCTTTTCAATGGTAAGTTTTATATCACATTACTTACCCTGCCGAGTATCGGTGTTATTATGATGAACATTATACCGATCATTTTTATGTCCTGTGTGGCATTTACCAATTATGATATGGATCATATGCCGCCAAACTACCTGTTTACATGGGTTGGACTTAGAAACTTTAAGAATATGTTTACAGGCGGCACCACGATCACATTCTCCTATGCATTCGTAAGAATTCTTGCATGGACAATGATCTGGGCAGTATCGGCAACATTTACAACTTTCATCGGTGGTATTCTTTTGGCAAAGCTGATCAACCATGAAGATACACATTTTAAAAAAATGTGGAGATCACTTTTTGTTGTGACAATCGCGATTCCACAGTTCGTAACATTGCTTCTTGTAAGCAAAATGTTCAGCGACCATGGTATTGTAAATACATTATGTTCCAACATCGGTCTGACAGGCTGGTTACAAAGTATCGGACTTGTTTCAGGAAACTATATTCCATTTCTTTCCAAACCGGGCTGGTCTCATGCAATGATCATTCTTATTAATATCTGGGTCGGTGTTCCATATCAGATGCTTTCCGCTACCGGTATTCTGATGAATATTCCGACAGATCAGTTGGAGAGTGCACGTATCGATGGTGCAAATAAATGGCAGATCTTCTGGAAGATCACAATGCCGTATGTATTATTTATCTGTGGACCATCTCTGATTCAGAGCATCATTGCAAACATCAATAACTTTAACGTTATTTATCTGCTGACAAGTTCCAATGCAACAGCAAACATGGCATTTGCAAACTCTAATGCAAAAGAGACAGACCTTCTCATTACATGGCTGTTTACATTGACCAACGATAACTCAAACTATAAGATGGCATCGGTAATTGGTATTATTTCATTTGCTATCTGTGCGCTTCTTACATTGCTTAGCTATACAAGAATGATCAGTGGTGATAAAGAGGAGGTGTACCAATAATGAAAAAGAAAACATGGAAAATCATTGTAAGACATTTAGTACTTGCTCTTTTGGCAATCATCTGGCTGATTCCGATTGTATGGCTGGTTGTAACATCCCTTTCCACTACAAAGGGTGTAAGTTACCAGCACTTTTTCCCGGAACACTGGACACTGGCAAACTATCATCAACTGTTCTTCAAGACAGATACAGCAGCAAACTTCCCTGCATGGTTTAAAAATACTTTTATCGTAGCATTTTTTACCTGCATCGTTTCATCCGCTTTTGTACTGATGGTCTCTTATGCATTCAGTTGTATGAGATTCAAGGCGAGAAAATCTCTGATGAGCTTTTCTATCATTCTTGGAATGTTCCCGGGTGTACTTTCCATGATCGCTGTTTATTTTGTTTTAAAAATGATCGGACTTACTGATTCACTTGCAGGTCTGGTTATCGTATATTCTGCAGGTTCGGGACTTGGGTTTTTAGTATTGAAAGGCTTCTTTGATACCATACCGGTTTCACTGAGAGAGGCTGCCCGCTTAGAGGGTGCTTCCGAGGCAACAATTTTTGGAAAAATCATTATTCCGCTGTCAAAACCGATGATAGTATATACGATTATCAACTCTTTCCTGAATCCATGGATGGATTTTGTCCTGGCACGGATCATGATCAAGTCCAAAGAGTCCGCAGACTGGACAGTTGCGATCGGTCTTTATAACCTGTTACAGAAGACACTGATCGGAGATTACTTCGCAATCTTCTGTGCCGGCGGTGTAATGATCGCAATCCCGATTTCAATTCTCTTCGTAGTAATGCAGAAATTCTATGTAGAGGGCGTTACCGGTGGAGCTGTTAAAGGCTAAATTGCGGGAAGTAACACTAAGTAGACATTGCAGCAGAGGCTGCAATGCCTAAGTGTTACTAACCCGCGTTGGAAGAACGCAGGAGCAGCGTTCTTCTGAGAAAGTGTAGTTTTGAGAAGAGTATTAACTCTTTTAGATAAAATTTTAGAGGAGAAAGAAAAAAATGGATAAATTTGTACTGAATCTTATTCATCGTCCGGAGCTGGTTCCAGAGTATTCTGCGACAGTGACAGGACAGGGAAAAGAAGAGGATATCGGAGATAAAGCACTTTTAACAGAGTCTTTGGATATCTTTAAGACACAGCAGAGATTAGCTCACGAGAATGGATTAAAAGTAACCATTCAGATGACATATGCTTCACTCTTCAATGATGAAGCAGTAGAGATCGCAAAACATGACCATGAAGTATATGGTGATGAGATCGCATTATCTTTATTAGGACTTCCTTGTGAGGAGTTCCGCGAAAAATATAAGACAAAAGACTTTTGTATCTGGATGTTCTCCATGGAAGATAAGAAAGCCATCGTAAATGATGTATTCGAAAAATTCCATGACAGATTCGGTTTTTATCCGGAGTCCACAGGTTCTTATTATATGGATGCTGACCTGACAAACTATATCAAAGCAACTTATCCGACTGTAAAATGTGCAGTTGCTACCTGCTGGGAGGAAGGTCCGAAGGCATATCACACCTGCAACAACTCCTGGTATACATTATTTGATGGCGGCCCATGGGCACCATGGATCCCATCGAAACAGAACACACATGCACCGGCTGCAAATAAAGAGGAAGACAGTGGTATCGTAGCGATCCCTCATCTTTCCCGTGACCTGATCGCATGTTACGATGGAAATGGTTCGAACTTCGGAACACATCCGCAGAACGTACTCCGTGGTATGATCTATGACACAAAGACATGGGAGTATCCATATCTTTATAACTTAATCGACCAGTACCGTTCCTTAGAGAAATATAACAACGGATATGCATACAACATGATGTTCGTTGGACCGGGCTGGATGAACAAGATGGGACGCTGGGAGCAGCCATATGAACTCCTTTACAAATCCTACAGTGATGGATGTGCTTACTATGGAAAGCTGAAAAAAGAAGGTCAGTTAATTGACATGACTATGTCAGAGTTTGCTGATTATTATCGTGAGAAAAAAGGTGTCAACCAGAACAATTACAACGAGCCGGAATGTGCTCTCTGGAGAGATATCTTATATGGTTCAGATAAACAGTTATTCTGGTACTGCGATCCGTACATGAGAGCATGTGTTAATATGGATCAGGGCGGTGCGATCGTTGATCTTCGTCCTTATGCAGCAAAATTAGAGTGGCCGGTCGGCATTGGAACAAAACATGTTCAGGATGCATCCTACCCATTCTTAATCCAGGAGAAATACCGTGCAGGTTACTTTACACATTACGCAGGAGAGGGAACTGTAAGAAGTGCAAAACTTTCTTACAAAGGAGAGGAAGTTGATCTCTGCCTCTGCCCGACACATGCACACTTCTCCCAGGAAGGCAAGACAAGAATCCTTACATTAGACCCTGTTACAATCGAGTTTAAGGATCTGACTGTAAAACTTCAGACAAAAGAATACTTTGAGGAAGGATCTTCCAACATCAGGATCGAGCGTCACATCTTAGAGATGAGTGATCCGACTGCAGAAGTAACATTAAATGAATACATGGTTGCATGCTATGGTACAACTGAGTATTCCGAGGATATGAGTCATATCACATTAAAGATCGACGGGCCGGAAGAGAAGACGATCAACTATGAATACAAATGCCGTGAAGAGGGCGTCGTAGGAGCTACAGAGGTTTCTGCAGTTGTTCCTGAAATCGAGACAAGAGTATCCATGACAGCATCCGATGCAAAGGCAGAAGGATATGTAAAAGAAGGATATGCATTCTCACCAATGTTCACATTGGGATACAGAAAAACAATCTCAGATAAGGAGGTATTTGCAACATGGCTCAACTTGGCAAAGGCAAATTAAATTATAGATGCCCATCCTGTTTTTTAAGAGATCTCGACATCGATATGTTCTACAATAAAGAAACCGGTATTTACAGCTGTATCCGCTGTCAGTACCGCGGAACGGAAGAGGACGTATTAGAGAAAAACGAAATGATCCGTTTCCGCTATAAAGCAATGCATGATAGAATTACAAAATTTGATTTTGACTAAATTCTGGTAACAGAAACAAAATGACTGCCGTACTGAAATATTGTACGGCAGTTTTAAAAAGAGGTAATAACCATGGGGAAAAAGAAAAAAGACACGATGGAACTGAGATTTTACGAAGTTCCGCAGGGTGAATATGTTCTGGCACTTTTAGGAGACAACTGGATTCGTGATTACGGACATGATGAAAGCAATCTTCATTTTCACAATCTCATGGAAATCGGATATTGTAAAAACGGTACCGGCAGGCTGATCTTAAATGAAGAGACAAAAAGCTACGAACCGGCAATGGTCAGTATTATTCCGCAGAATTACCCGCATGTGACGATCAGTGATATAGCGGAGGGACCAAGCTATTGGGAATATCTATTTTTTGATCCGATGGTCATGATCCAGGAATTGTATCCGGATAATGCTGTCATGCAAAAACAAGTATTACAGATGGTCAATCGAAAGGCTTTGTTTTTCCATGAATGGGAAAATCGCGGGATTTCCGTTCTTGTGAAGATGCTCATGGATGAGATGAGACAGAAAAAAAGCCATTTTAATGATTGTGTCAGAGGTCTTTTGATTGCTTTTTTTACTGAATTGCTCCGCATGTGTGAGAGTGATATCTCGGAGAATGAGGTAAAGAAAAAGACAGGTGTTTCTCAGATCACGGCGGCACTTGATTATGTAAGGTTAGAGTATGCGAACAATATTCGTGTGGAAGAACTTGCAAAGGCAAGTCATATGAGTGAGACACATTTCAGAAGAGTGTTTGAATCTTATATGAATATGTCACCTATGGATTATATCAATCTGATGCGTGTGCAAAAAGCATGTGATATCATGAAAAAGACAAATGATCCGATGGATGTGGTCGCACAGAAAGTGGGATTTACCACGACATCTACATTTAACCGGAACTTCAAAAAATATCTGAATACATCTCCGTATCAGTGGAAGATCAGTCCGGAAAATTATGAGAGAAAACTGTTAAATTATAATATTTCCGCTTTGAAAGGCTGGTAAAACTTATGATTGAAAATGCGTGTTTTGTGTTGAGATACAGATGCAAAATGCGCATTTTTTCGTTAAAATGGAGATAAGAAAAAGATAAAAGGAGAACAATACATGTCATTCGAAATAAAAAAGATCCATGATCCAAAGTTTTTTAAAGAAAACTGCATGGCAGCGCACTCCGATCATGTGGCGTATGCGGACGAAACAGAAGCAGAAGAAAAAAAGAGCAGCTTCCGGTTATCATTAGATGGTATCTGGAAATTCCATTATGCGAGAAATTATGCGCAGACCGTAAACGGTTTTGAGGCAGAAACGTTTGACTGCAAATGCTGGGATGATATCCGTGTGCCGGCGCATATCCAGATGGAAGGTTATGATATTCCACAGTATGTGAATATCCAGTACCCGTGGGACGGCAGGGAAGATGTATGGCGCGATACGGTGCCGAGTGAATTTAACCCGGTAGCAAGTTATGTAAAATATTTTACACTGCCGGAAGGGTTTATGAAAAATGGTCTTTATATTTCCTTTCAGGGCGTTGAGAGTGGTTTTGCACTGTGGTTAAACGGTCAGTATGTCGGTTACAGCGAAGACAGTTTTACACCGTCCGAATTTGACCTGACTCCGTATGTAAAAGAAGGTGAAAACAAGCTGGCAGTACAGGTGTTTAAGTGGACATCATCAAGTTGGTGTGAGGATCAGGATTTTTACCGGTTTTCCGGTATTTTCCGCTCGGTTTATCTGTATACAATGCCAAAAGTGCATGTATATGATCTGAAAGTGCAGCCGGTTTTAGACGAGACACTTATAAATGCAGATCTTCTTGTTACAACGCAGATGCGCGGCACTGGAAGGGCAAGATTTACATTGACAGGAAGTAAAGATTATTCTGTTTTGGAAGAAAAAGAGCAGCAGGTTATTTTCTTTGAGGAGTTACCGGTTTCTGAGGGAGAAGTTTATTTTGAAAAACAGGTGAATAAACCGGAGCTGTGGAGTGCAGAGATTCCCAATTTATATACGCTTACGATAGAATGTTTTGATACAGAGGGAGAAAGAAGTGAAGTTATCTGCCAGAAAATCGGATTCCGCCGTTTTGAAATGAAAGACGGTATTATGACATTAAATGGAAAGCGTATCGTATTTAAGGGTGTCAACCGTCATGAGTTCAGTTCCAAAACAGGACGTGCAGTGACAAGGGAAGAGGTTTTAAAAGACATCGTTACGATGAAACAGAACAACATCAATGCAATCCGTACCTGCCATTACCCGGATGCCTCCATCATATATGATCTCTGCGATGAGTACGGACTCTATATGATCGCAGAAAACAATCTCGAATCACACGGTTCGTGGGATGCCGCGATGCATGGATCTGTGCCGAAAGACACGATCGTTCCTGGAGACAACATGGACTGGGAGCCTATGATGCTTGACCGTGTCAATTCCTGTTATCAGAGAGATAAAAACCATCCGGCAGTTCTGATCTGGTCAGTCGGAAATGAATCTTACGGCGGAAAAGTTATTTTTGACATGTCCGAAAAATTCCGTGCCTTAGATCCATACCGTCTGGTTCATTATGAGGGAATTTTTCATGATCGCAGATATGAGGCAACCAGTGACATGGAAAGCCAGATGTATACCAGCGTGGAAAATGTGAAAAAATTCCTCGCCGAGCATAAGGAAAAGCCGTTTATCATGTGCGAATATACACATGCGATGGGAAATTCCTGCGGTGCCATGCATAAGTACACCGATCTGACAGATACAGAGCCGAGATATCAGGGCGGTTTTATCTGGGATTACATTGACCAGTCCATTTTGAAAAAAGACCGCTATGGAAAAGAGTTTCAGGCATACGGCGGCGATTTCTTAGAGCGTCCGAGCGATTATAATTTCAGTGGAAATGGAATCTGCTATGGCGGAGACCGAGATCCGTCCCCGAAGATGCAGGAAGTGAAATTCAATTACCAGAATATCAGCATTCTGTTTGAAAAGGACGGGAAGTTTACCGTTGTAAATAAAAATCTGTTTGCCAATACCGACCGGTTCCGCTGTGTGGCAGTTTTACAGAAAAACGGGGGTGTTGTGAAAAAACAGGAGATAGAGACAGCAGTACCGCCGCTTAGCTCGAAGGACTATGAGATCCCGTTTGCCATTTTGCGTGCAGATGATAAGGATCAGAAAAAAGACCCGGATGCAGAATACACACTCACCGTTTCATTCCGGTTAAAGGAGGATATGAGCTGGGCAGATGCAGGTCATGAAGTTGCATTTGGACAGAAGATTTATAAAAAGAGTACCGTTTTCCATGCATCCCAAAAACCAATCCGTGTGGTTCACGGAAAGGTAAATATCGGTGTGAAGGGTGAAGATTTTGACTGTCTGTTCTCCATGTTGAATGGTGGACTTGTTTCTTACCGTTATGCGGGAAAAGAGATGATCGAAAAGATCCCGATGCCGAATTTCTGGAGGGCACCGGTTGACAATGATAACGGAAGTATGGCACCGGCGCGCTATGCGCAGTGGAAGATCGCCAGCATGTATATCAGCCACAGAAATGGAGGAATGTTTGACAATGTTCCAACGAAAGTGGAAGAAAAAGATAATACCGTAAAGATCACCTATACTTATTTTATGCCGACAACACCATCAAGTAAATGTGAGGTGTCCTATACTGTTTTTGGTGATGGAACGATCGAGACAAAACTGATGTATGATCCGGTGGAGGGACTTCCTGATATGCCGGAGTTTGGTATGATGTTTCAGTTTGATGCAGATTATGACAATCTTACCTGGTATGGTATGGGACCGGATGAGACGTATGCAGACCGGAGACATGGTGCGAAACTTGGAATCTACAGTAATAAAGTAGCTGACAATATGGCAAAATACTTAGTTCCGCAGGAATGCGGCAACAAAGTCGGTGTGCGCTATGCGCGCCTTGTGGATGCAAAAGGCAGAGGTATTCTGTTTGAGGGAGATGAATTAAGTTTTTCTGCACTCCCATATACACCGCATGAACTTGAAAATGCAGCACATGTTTATGAACTGCCACAGGTACATCATACGATCGTCCGTGTGGCAATGGCACAGATGGGAGTCGGCGGCGATGATAGCTGGGGCTCATGGGTGCATCCGGAATACCATATTGATGCGACAAAACCATTGGAATTTACATTCCGGTTCAGAGGAATATAGCGTAAAAAAGAAAGGAATAATTTTATGAAATTTGTAAAAGGAATGGATTTATCTACACTTGCAGAGTTGGAGAAGCGTGGTGCGAAATATTATGATAACGGAGAAGAAAAGGATATTTTGGAGATCATGAAATCTTATGATGTGGATACGATCCGTATCCGTGTCTGGAATGATCCGTGGTCAGAAACAGGAGAATCTTACGGTGCAGGAGAAAATGATCCAAAGACATCTCTTGAGATCGCCAAAAAGGTGACAAAAGCAGGTTTTGGTGTACTTTTAAATCTGCATTACAGTGATTTCTGGGCAGATCCGGGAAAACAGTTTAAACCGAAGGCATGGGAAAATTATGGTGTCAAAGAGTTAGAGCAGGCAGTTTATGATTTCACGTTAGAGATGATGCATCTTTATTTGGAAAACGGTGTCAATATCACGATGGTACAGGTCGGAAATGAACTTTCAAATGGTCTGCTCTGGCCGGAAGGCAAGGTGCCGAACTATGATAACATCGCAACATTTGTCAATGCCGGTATCCGTGCTGTCCGTAAAGCAGATGAAGAGCGTCTCGCAGGCTCTATCAAAGGTGTATGCCCGCAGATGAAGGAACTGTCAAAGATTCCGGTTATGATCCATCTTGACAATGGCGGCAACAATGCACTTTACCGTGAATGGTTTGATAATTTTACAAAACGCGGTGAGGATTTTGAACTGATCGGATTGTCCTATTATCCATTCTGGCATGGATCTCTTCAGATGTTAAATGACAACATGAATGATATCGCAAAGCGTTATGGCAAAGATCTGATCGTAGCTGAAGTTTCCATGGGATATACAATGGAAGATTACAAAGATTATGAGAAACTGTCCGACGAAGAGCGCAAAGGATATGCGACAAAGCCGGCATTGGTCGAGAAAATCGAATATCCGATGACCATACAGGGACAGTACGATTTTATGGAAGATTTCTTAAAACGTATCAGCCATATTGACGGTGGAAAAGGAAAGGGATTTTTCTACTGGGAGCCGGCATGGATTCCGGTTCCGGGTTCCGGCTGGGCAACACCTGCATCTTTAAAATATATACAGGATCCGGGACCATGTGGCAACGAGTGGGCAAATCAGGCATTATTTGATTATAAGGGAAATGCGCTGCCAACATTGAAACTGATCCGCGATTTTGAAGCATAAAATAATTGATGATAAGAAAAGGTTTTAAAATCCTGCAACATTTATGTAAAAATGTTGCAGGATTTTCTGCACTTTGTTGCAGTTTGCATTTCAGCCATTGCAAAGGGAGTTGGATGCAGTATAATAGGATTATCAAAGAAAACAAAACAAATGCATCCTGTTTTCCAAGGATAAAAAAACGAACAGGATGATGTGCGGCAAAATAAGAACAAATGATGTATTAGAAGAAATTAAAGGAGGATTCAAGATGGTTTGGGAGAACGTACTGGCAAAGTTTAAAGAGTTATTTGGAGATGAAGGTGAGATTGGTGTTTATTTTGCACCGGGACGTGTGAACATGATCGGAGAGCATACCGATTACAATGGCGGTCATGTATTTCCTTGTGCACTGACGATCGGTACTTATGGTGTGGCAAGAAAAAGAAATGATAAGAAGTTGCGTTTTTATTCCATGAACTTTGAGCAGCTTGGTGTGTTAGAGTCATCGGTAGAGAATTTAAAACCGGAGAAAGAAGCTGACTGGACAAATTACCCGAAGGGTGTAATGTGGGCATTCGGAGAAAAAGGCATGAAAGTAGAGCAGGGTATGGATCTTGTATTATTTGGAAACATCCCGAATGGTTCCGGACTTTCTTCTTCTGCATCCGTAGAGGTTTTAACAGGATTTATCTTACGCGATATGTTCGGATTTGACGTGACAAATCAGGATCTTGCACTGATCGGTCAGTATTCGGAAAATAAATTCAACGGTGTCAACTGTGGTATCATGGATCAGTTTGCTATCGCAATGGGCAAAGCAGGACACGCAATCTTCCTTGACACGGCAACTTTAAAATATGAGTATGCACCGATCAAACTGGAAAATGCAAAGATCGTGATTTCCTGCAGCAATAAAAAACGTGGACTTGGCGATTCCAAATACAATGAGCGCCGCAGTGAATGTGAGAAGGCATTAGCAGAGTTACAGAAAGTGGTTTCCATTGATGCACTCGGAGATCTGACAGAGGCACAGTTTGAGGAACACAAAGATGCCATTAAAGAGGAAGTGTGTGTAAGACGTGCAAAACATGCAGTCTATGAGAATCAGAGAACGATCAAAGCAGTAGAGGCGCTGAAAAATAATGATGTTGCTTTATTTGGAAAACTGATGAATGAATCACATGTTTCTCTCCGTGATGATTATGAGGTAACCGGTATCGAGCTTGATACTTTGGTCGAAGAAGCATGGAAGATCGATGGTGTGATCGGATCAAGAATGACTGGTGCAGGTTTTGGCGGATGTACGGTCAGTATCGTAAAAGATGAAGCTGTGGATACTTTTATCAAAGAAGTTGGAGCCGCTTATGAGAAGAAGATCGGATACGCAGCAGATTTCTATGTTGTTGAGATCGGTGACGGCCCGGTGAAATTAGCATAAAAAGAGAAGTGTTTCATTGTCAGAAATGACATAGACAGCATAATTGTGTATGCGCGACAGAATATAGTCCGGATACGTAGAATAGCATAGAGGTGAAGAAGAAAATGATACAGGAAAAGATTTTAGAGTTAACAGAATATGGTCTGGTGACAGGACTGGTTGCACCGGAAGATAAGAGATTTACCATCAATCGTCTGTTAGAGCTTTTTAAATTAGATGAGTTAGAAGAGAACATTGTTACAGCTTATGAAAAAAGAGAGCCAATGACACAGAAATCTGCAGAGAAAGCATTAGAGGGTATTCTTACAGAGATGCTTGACTATGCAGCAGAGCAGGGACTGATGCCGGAAGATACGATCACCTACCGCGATCTGTTTGATACAAAGATCATGAGCATGCTTATGCCAAGACCAAGCGAAGTCATTACAAAATTCCGTGGACTTTATAATCATCAGTCTGCCCAGGCAGCAACCGATTATTTTTATAAATTAAGCTGTGATTCAAACTATATCCGCAGATACCGTATCAAGAAAGATTTGAAATGGACTGCAGATACTGAGTTTGGTACATTGGATATCACGATCAATTTATCCAAACCGGAAAAAGATCCAAAAGCGATCGCAGCAGCGAAACTTGCAAAACAGAGCGGTTATCCGAAATGTTTACTCTGCAAGGAAAATGAGGGATATGCAGGCCGTGTGAACCATCCGGCAAGACAGAACCACAGGATCATTCCGGTAACGATCAATGGCAGTGACTGGTTTTTCCAGTATTCTCCTTATGTTTATTATAATGAGCACTGTATCATCTTTAACGGACAGCATACACCGATGAAGATCGAGCGTGCTACTTTTGGTAAACTGCTTGATTTCGTAGAGCAGTTCCCGCATTATTTTGTTGGTTCAAATGCAGATCTTCCGATCGTTGGCGGCTCTATTTTGAGCCATGATCATTTCCAGGGCGGTCATTATGAATTTGCCATGGCAAAAGCTCCGGTGGAAAAAGAGATATCATTCAAGGGATTTGAGGATGTCAAAGCAGGTATCGTAAAATGGCCGATGTCCGTTATCCGTATCAGCGCAGAGAAAAAAGACCGCCTGATCGAGCTGGCAGATAAGATTTTACTGGCATGGAGAGGTTACACAGACGAGGCTGCATTTGTTTTTGCCGAGACAGACGGAGAGCCACATAACACGATCACTCCGATCGCAAGAAGACGCGGCGATTTATACGAACTGGATCTGGTATTGCGTAATAATATCACAACAGAAGAACATCCGCTTGGTGTTTACCATCCGCATGCAAAACTGCACCATATCAAGAAAGAGAATATCGGTCTGATCGAGGTTATGGGACTTGCAGTGCTTCCGGCACGTCTGAAAAAAGAGATGGCAGATTTAGAGCAGGCATTGTTTGATGGAACATCTATCCGTGAGGATGAAGTCCTTGAAAAACATGCAGACTGGGTAGAAGAGTTCCTTCCGAAATACGGATTTACATTCGGTACCGGTTTAGAGGGCGAAGTTACTCCGGAAAGACTGCATGAGATCGTGCAGACAGAGATTGGTCTGGTATTTATGGAAGTATTAAAAGATGCCGGTGTTTACAAATGCACGGAAGAAGGAAGAAGTGCTTTCATGCGTTTTGTAGACAAAGTGAATGAATAGTCATATTAACTTTTTTCTATTTGTATATTATCCTAACACATAGAGATATTTCTATGTGAGGTGATTGATTTGGAAAAAATCTATACAGAGACAGCCAAAATCCTCAAAGCATTGTCTGATCCTAAGAGACTGCGGATCATCTGAAAGGAGGTTTTCATGCGTAAGAAAAAGGTAGCATTTATATGTGTACATTATCGCTATTTCCATGGGATGTGATGTCGGATGTCCGTATATCGGCAGGGAGTTTGATGATAACTGGGGATTGCCTGATCCGACAGGATGTGATGATAAGGTATTTATGGAAGTGATAGCAGAGATTGAAAAGAATATTTTAAGATTAAAGGAAATGTTTCGCTGATAACCTTGACATTATGACAGACTTTAGTATTATGGTTCTTGAGTAAAGGAGGAAGCTGAAAATGCGTACATTGATTGCTTATTTTTCAAGAGCGGGAGAAAATTATTTTGGCGGTTCCATAAAAAATATAACGGTTGGAAACACAGAGATCTGTGCCGGACTCATAAAAGATTTTTTAGACGCAGATCTTTTTAAAATTGAGATGAAACAGCCGTATTCGGATCAGTACCGGGAGTGTGTTGAACAGGCAAAAGTCGATTTTGCGGAAAATAACAGACCGGAACTCATAAATTATCCGGAAAATATGGGAGATTATGACACCATTATTCTCGGATATCCGAATTATTGCGGGACGATACCGATGGCAGTAGCAACGTTTTTGGAATTCTTTGATACTTCCGGAAAGAAAATCCTTCCGTTTTGCACGAATGAGGGAAGCGGTATGGGCAAAAGTGAGGAAACGATAAAAGCACTGTGCCCGGATGCGGATGTCAGAAAAGGTAAATCCATTATGGGCGGTCAGGCAAAGAGTTCAAAGACAGAACTTGAAGCATGGGTAAAGCAGAATATCTGATCTGCAAAAATTTCCGTTTGACTTTTAAAAATAAAATAATTATAATTCAAAAAAGAACGAGTAGCAAATCTGCGTAAATCCAGTTTTTGCTGCTCGTTTTTTCATAGAAAATTACATCTTATGAATGATTGCCATAAAAAAGTGTGTAGCTTATCAGCGTAAGTCCAGCTTATATGATAGGTGCACACTTTTTTTGTGCAGAAAACAAGATGCAAAACAAGGAGGATTTAAAATGGCAGAGAGTAACAAAATGAAGGAGCTGCCGGTAGGTAAGCTCATGGTTCAGATGGGGATACCGATGATCTTATCGATGGCATTGCAGGCGGTCTATAATATCGTGGACAGTGCCTTTGTCGGAAACATGAAGGTGGGAAGCGAGGCGGCATTAAATGCACTTACGCTGGTATTCCCCGTGCAGATGCTTATGGTCGCAGTCGGGATCGGAACAGGAGTAGGAACGAATGCGCTGCTTGCAAGGACGCTCGGGCAGGGAAACAGCAAAAAGGCGGCGAAAGTTGCAGGAAACAGCCTGTTTTTAGGTGTGATCATTTATGCAGTATGTCTGTTATTTGGAATTTTCGGGGTAAAGACATACATTTCCTCGCAGACAGTGGATGCAGAAGTTCTTTCCATGGGAACAGATTATTTGAGAATCTGCTGTGTGATTTCTTTTGGAATCATTTTCTTTTCACTGTTTGAAAAATTATTACAGGCAACAGGACGTTCACTTTATTCTACGATCGGTCAGGTTACAGGAGCAGTGATCAATATCATTCTTGATCCAATCATGATCTATGGTATCGGACCGGTCCCGGAAATGGGGGTAAAGGGTGCTGCCTATGCAACGGTGATCGGACAGGTGGCATCGGCGTTAATGTTATTTGTTTTTCATATCAGATTAAATAAAGAATTTGACCACGGAATAAAGTATATGAAACCGGATACAGGCATTATAAAGGAAATATATGCGATCGGACTTCAGGCGATCATTGCACAGGCATTAATGTCTGTTATGGTATACGTAATGAACCTTATCTTAAAATTTGCTCCGGCAGCGCAGACCGCATACGGGCTGTTTTACAAAGTGCAGCAGTTTGTATTGTTCCTTGCTTTTGGACTGAGGGATGCGATCACCCCGATCATAGCTTTTGCATATGGCATGCTCAGTAAAAAGAGAATCGAAGACGGAATCAGATATGGCCTTTTATATACCGTTGCACTGATGATCTTTGGCATTATCATTACAGAAATTTTCCCTGGAGCATTTGCAACTTTGTTTAATGCCGGACAGTCGAGAGAATATTTTATCGGTGCAATGCGGATCATTTCCATCAGCTTTCTTTTTGCAGGGATCAATGTGGCATATCAGGGAATTTATCAGGCACTAGATGGTGGAATCGAATCACTTGTGATCTCACTTTTAAGACAGCTTGTGATCATATTGCCGTTAGCAGGAATATTTTCTGTGTTTGTAAGAAATGGTCAGGCAGGGGTTTCACTGATCTGGTGGGCATTTCCGGTCACAGAGTTTATAGCATGTCTGGTAGGATATGTATTTTTAAAGAAAATCAGAAAAACAAAAGTTGACAGTTTAGATTAGGGAGGGATGAACTATGGCAAAAAGAATTATCACGATCAGCAGGGAATTTGGAAGCGGAGGACGTTTTATCGGCGAAAAAGTGGCAAAAGAGCTTGGAATTGCATATTATGACAAAGATATTATCAGCCAGATCGCAGAGAAGTCAGGACTTTCACCGGAATATATCAGGGAAAAAGCAGAATTATCCACAAAAAAAGGGTTGTTTGCGTATGCATTTACAGGAAGGGATATCACGGGAAAATCCGTGGAAGATATCGTATATGAAACGCAGAGCAAAGTGATCATGGAAATAGCACAGAAAGAGGACTGTGTGATCATTGGAAGGAACGCCGATTTTATTTTAAAGGACAGGGATGATGTGCTGAATGTTTTTATACATGGGGATATGCCACAAAAAGTGGAGCGTATCTGCAGGTTATATCATGTGACGGAAGCTGATGCAAAGAAAATGATAATGGATATAGATAAACGCCGCAGCACAAACTATAATTTCTATACGGAACAGAAGTGGGGTCTGGCAGCGAATTATACGTTAGCGTTAAATAGTTCACAACTTGGATATGACAGATGCAGACAGATTATACTGGATTGTGCAAAATAAAACAATATTAGTGATGCAGTACACCGGCGAAAGATAGAATCATTGGAAAGAGGAAGTACATATCCGGATGAAAACGGCAAATGAGAAAACAAAAGAAATGGATATGTTAAATGGAGGGGCGGTGCGTACAGCATGCTTGTTTCATTTACAATCCTGATCGTCGCAAATATCAAGGAACGGAAGGAAAGGGCATGGACGCCGGTATATGTTTTCTTTCAGGTGCTTTTAATCTTTATCATGATCTGGAAATTTGCCGGGATATCTTCCATACTGGTATTTCTGACATCATCGATCTCACTACTTTCGATCTGGTGGTTAAAACCACAGAAGATGCGGATTGCTGGAATGGCAACAAGTATTACGTCCCTGTTTTATCAGATCAGTATAAAAAACTGGGCAGGGCTGCTTGAAATCGTTGTGATCTGCAGTAATATCCTGTCTTTTGCAAAATATAAGAAAGAAACAAAATAAGTGACAGATATCTGTCAGCCTAAAAAAAAGATACCTTACAGAAAAAAGGTATCTTTTTTTGTGCCCTTTTTTTTCTTTACAATGATGTCAGAACATGAAAAGGAAAAAGGAGTAGTCAGTATGCAGGATACATATCAGTTTATCGGAGAGGATGCCACATTTAACTTAAAAAATGCGGAAAATTACAGTTATCTGTATTTCCCTGTGGCAGGAGAAGCAGGAATCAAAAGTGCAGTGACACCGAATCTTTCAGGTGACTGTAAGATAGATCAGAATACTTTTTTACTTGAGCCGGTCAGTGCAGAAAATCTGCATGAAAACCGCAGCAGCAGGAACTTCTGGTGCCATGTCGCAAATGCTGGTAACTGGTCGGCAACAGGCATTTCTGCGGAAGAAGAGTCGAAGAAGTTTACCGGATTGTCAGATAAAAATGAAGTGACAGCAGGACTGATGTGGCATACCGTGACGAGAACTTCAGATAAATATCAGTTATCTGCAGAAATCACATCGTTCGTTCCGGTGGATGAGAACGCAGAGATCATGTATGTGGAGATCACAAATATCGGGAAGATGCAGGTGCGGTTCACACCAACAGCGGCAATCCCTTTATATGGAAGAAGTGCAGATAATATCAGGGATCACCGACATGTGACATCTTTACTGCACCGGATCAAAACGGTGGAAAACGGTGTGCTTGTGACATCGACACTTTCATTTGACGAGCGTGGGCACCGTAAAAATGATGTGACCTACTTTGTCTGTGGTTTTGATGGAAACGGCGAGCCACCAAAAGATTTTTATCCGGTCGTGGAAGATTATATTGGAGAAGGCGGCAATTTCGAGAGACCGGAGGCAGTTGTAAAAAATCTTGAAGGTGTGAAGGCAGGATGCAGCTTTGCAGGATGCGAGGCGGTCGGAGGACTCCATTTTAAAGAGGTGGTGTTAGAGGCAGGTGAAACTGTGTCCTACACAGTCCTGATCGGAGCGTTAAAGCAGCAGGAAGCTGCAGAAGAAAAGACAGATTATGAGAATACAGGCAGTGATACAGTGACAGATTGGAAAAATGCTGACGTAGAACATGGTATCGCAGAACTTACCGCAAAATATAAAACAGCGGACAAAGTAAAAAACGAATTTGCCCGTGTGAAAGCCTATTGGGAAGAAAAAGTAAATGTTTCTTATCATACAGGAGATCTGGTGTTTGACAAATACATGCACTGGGTAAGTTTTCAGCCGATCTTACGACGGATCTACGGCTGTTCTTTCCTGCCACACCATGATTACGGAAAAGGCGGAAGGGGCTGGAGAGATCTCTGGCAGGATTGTCTGGCACTTCTGATCATGAATCCTGATGGTGTCCGGGAAATGCTTTTGTCAAATTTTGCCGGTGTGCGTATGGATGGAACGAATGCAACAATTATCGGAGAAAGACAGGGCGAATTTATCGCAGACCGCAATAACATTACACGCGTATGGATGGATCATGGTGTGTGGCCGTTTTTTACGACAAAACTTTATATCGATGAGACCGGGGACATAGAGATCTTAGATGAGCAGGCTGCCTATTTTAAGGACAGACAGGTTGTAAGAGGAACCAAAAAGGATGATGCGTGGGACGAAGCATATGGCTGCTGGCAGAAAACAGAGACACAGGAAATCTATAAAGGAAGTGTATTAGAACATCTTCTGCTGCAGAATCTGACCGCTTTTTATGAGGTTGGGGAACATGGACATATCTTACTTCGCGGGGCAGACTGGAATGATGCACTGGATATGGCACCGGAACGCGGGGAGAGCGTTGCATTTACGAATGCCTATGCCGGAAATTTAAAGGATATTGCGGAACTTTTAAAGACATATCAGGAAAAAACAGGAAAAAGTACCGTTTTCCTTGCAAAAGAGATCAGCGTGCTGTTAGGCGGAGACGGGAAATTATATGACTCCGTCGAAAAGAAGAAAGAGCTGCTTTTATCTTATGCAGAGAGCTGTGTACATAACGTCAGCGGAGAAAAAACAGAAGTACCGGTAAAGGAATTGATCGAAAGCCTGTCGGACAAAGCAGAATGGATGATGGATCATATCCGCAACACCGAATGGGTGACAGATTCAGAGGGAAATGGCTGGTTTAACGGCTATTACGATAATCACGGCAGGCGTGTGGAGGGTGAATTTGAACAGGGCATCCGTATGATGCTTACCAGCCAGGTGTTCGCTGTGATGGCAGGAACTGCAAAAGAAGAACAGGTAAAAGAGATCATAAAGAGTGCAGACCGCTATCTGTATAAGGAAGAGGTCGGCGGTTACCGCCTGAATACGGATTTTGATGAGGTAAAGATGGATCTTGGCAGGATGTTTGGCTTTGCATATGGCGAGAAGGAAAACGGAGCTGTATTTTCCCACATGGCGGTGATGTTTGCAAATGCACTGTACCGGAGAGGATTTGCGGCGGAAGGATATAAGGCACTATCCGCCCTTTACCGTCAGTCGGTCAATTTCCCGGTCAGCAGGATCTATCCTGGAATCCCGGAATATTTTAACGGTCGCGGAAGAGGCATGTACCATTATCTGACCGGTGCTGCAAGCTGGTATATGCTGACAGTGATCACAGAAATGTTCGGGGTCAAAGGAAAATGCGGTGATCTTTTACTGATGCCAAAGCTGATGCCGGAGCAGTTTGATAAGAATGGTCTGGCAAAACTGTCACTTTTCTTTGCGGGCGTAAATTGTCAGGTTATTTATGAGAATAAAGAAAAAAAAGCATTCGATATATATCAGATCGAAGAAGTACGGTTTGACGGCAGAAAATTAGATCAGGAGGAATGGAAAGCAGATGAAGCAGAAAAATCTGCGATCATTCCAAGAACGAAGTTAGAAGAAGCAGGAAAAATGTTACATGAGGTGTATGTTGTACTGAAATAGAGGAGATTTGTTTATGATGAGACAGAAGGAGAATTTTATACTTGAAAACTACGGAAAAAAGTCGACCTTTGCAAGTTTTCTGCCTGGGATCGCCGGCATCCGCGGTATTCCGATCTGGTGTTATTATGTCAATCGCGGACAGTGCGTGGTAAGTTTTGGTGTGGATAATAAAGATCATGCCATTATGGAATTTTATCCGGCACATCAGGCATATCAGAATGTAAAGACAACAGGATTCCGTACTTTCATCAAAAAAGACGGGATTGTCTGGGAGCCTTTTTCAGATGAGACGGTAGAACACAGTATGCAGATCGCAATGAACGGTCTGGAAATTGAGGAGAAGAATCAGGAAAGCGGTCTTAGAACCAATGTATATTATTATACACTGCCGGAGGAAAATCTTGGGGCGCTGATCCGTATGGTCACCGTGGAAAATATCAGTGAGAAACCTGTAAAGATCGAAATTTTAGATGGAATGCCGGCGGTGATACCATATGGTGTGTCCATGGAAAATACAAAAAATATGTGCCAGACAGCCAAGGCATGGATGCAGGTGGAGGATGTCGCAGAGTGTATACCTTATTTCAGGGTGCGTGCAAGTATGGCAGACACGGCATCTGTCCAGAAAATTGAAGGTGGTAATTTTTCTGCGGGATGTTTAAAAGATGGTGAATTGCTTGCACCGATCGTGGATACTTCTGTTATTTTTTCATATGATGCTTCCTTGCAGAATCCGGTCGGATTCAGGGAACACAGTTTAAAAGAACTCTATGGGATGGAGCAGATGACACAGAATCAGTTTCCGTGCAGTTTTTATGGAACAGTAAAATGCCTTGTACCGGGAGAGGAGTTTACTTTATATGAAGTGATCGGTCAGGTGGAAAATAAGCATATCTTGTCTGATTTCTTTGCAGATAAGAAAGACGATTCCTATTTTTATGCAAAGCGTAGAGAAGCAAAAGAACTGGCAGAGAATCTGACGAATGAAATTGATACGAAGACCGCTTCAAAAACATTTGATGCGTACTGCCGGTATACCTATATGGATAATGTTCTGCGTGGAGGTTATCCGATGCGTCTTGGAAACAATAAGATTTTTTATGTGTATTCCAGAAAGCACGGGGATCTTGAGCGTGATTATAATTATTTTTCCATGCTGCCTGAATTTTACTCACAGGGAAATGGAAACTTCCGTGATGTAAACCAGAATCGCAGATGTGATACTTTTTTTGCTCCGTTTGTGGGACGGGAAAATATTCATGAATTTTACAGTCTGATCCAGTTAGATGGATACAATCCATTAAATGTTGAAAAACTGACCTACCGTGTTCCTTTGGAAAAAGCGAAAAAAATTCTCTCACGTCTGCCGGAAGAACAGGGGGAAATGCTGATCGGATTTGTGACAGAACCATTTACACCGGGAGCACTTTACCGGAAATTAGACGAGGTTTTAAAAGATAACTGGGATGAATCACTGTTTATCCAGATCATTGATTTTGCTGAGGGAATGGTAAATGGAAACTTTGGAGAAGGTTACTGGTGTGACCACTGGACTTACAATCTGGATCTGATATTTGATTATCTTGAGGTATTTCCTGAGAAAGAACAGGAAATGCTCTATGAAAATGTGTATACGACTTTTTTGTCACAGATCAATATCAACCGTCGGTTTAAGCGTTACGAAGAAACAAAAAACGGACTGCGTCAGTATCATGCCCTGGATGAATCTTCAAGACGGAAAGATTCCGGAGAGAAACTGGTACGCACAAAGTATGGCAATGGCGATGTGTTAAAAATGACGCTGATGGAAAAGCTGCTGCTTTTATGTGTAACAAAATTTGCAGCATTAGATGCCTATGGAATGGGAATCGAGATGGAGGGCGGAAAACCCGGCTGGTATGATGCCTTAAACGGAATGCCTGGAATGTTTGGATCATCAATGGCAGAAACTTATGAGCTTGCAAGAATGCTTTCCTATACCACCGATGCCCTAAAACGGTATCCGGGACAGGTCGAAGTGATCGAAGAACTTGCTTGTTTTATGGAAGAACTCAATTTGATCAACAGGATTGAGCAGGACAGCCTGTACCGGGACGGTCAGGTATTATCATTCTGGAACCGGATCAATGATGCAAAAGAAATTTACCGTGACAAAACGTATTCCGGTATCTCAGGAAATAAGATCGTGTACCGCACAGAGAATCTGGCAGAGATGTTAGAGGGATTCCGGGGAACGATCTGCCTTGGCATCAAAAAAGCGTGCAGGCTTTCCGGAGGAATCTGTCCGACCTACTTCACTTATGAGGTGACAGAATATGAGAAATTAAAAGACGGCGGAATCCGCCCGCTGGCGTTTCAGGTAAATACAGTGCCTTACTTCTTAGAAGGACCGGTGAGATATTTAAAACTGCAAAAGAGCAGGGAAGAAAAAAGGAAGCTGTATCAGAATATCAAAGAGAGTGATCTTTACGACAGAAAGTTATCCATGTACAAGGTCAACGCATCTTTGCAGGAGGCGTCTTTTGAACTCGGACGTGCACGTGCGTTTACACCGGGATGGCTGGAGAATGAGTCGATCTGGCTGCATATGGAATATAAATATCTGTTAGAACTGCTGAAAAGCGGGCTGTATCAGGAATTTTTCGAAGATTTTCACAAGGCGGCAGTGCCGTTTTTAGACCCACAGGTATATGGAAGAAGTACCTATGAAAATTCTTCCTTTATTGCAAGCAGTAAAAATTCGAACAAATCCTGCCATGGAAAAGGTTTTGTGGCAAGATTAAGCGGTTCTACGATCGAGTTTATCAGCATGTGGAAATTAATGATGTTCGGTTCACACCCATTTTCTGTGGAAAATGAAGAATTTGCATTTACACCATGCCCTGCAGTGCCGTCTTATCTGATCAGGGAAAATGGGGAAGTCAGTGCCACACTGCTTGGAAATATAAAAGTAACATATTGTTTTTCGGAGAAAGCTGATTTCATTCCGGGAAATTATCAGATTAAGAATATGACGTTTACTTATGCAAATGGAAGCGATATTTATGTGGAAAAAGATCATGTGGCAGGAAAAATTGCAGAAGATATCAGATCCGGTAAAGTAGTTGAGATTTATATGGAAGCAGAGAAAATACCGGATACTGAAAAATGACACCTTTGAGAAACGGCTTACTTACTATTATATCGGGCAGTTCAGCCGCTATATCAAAAAAAGTGCAGTCCGTATTGGAACGACACGTTACACAGACCGCATCGAAGTAACAGGATTTTTGAATCCGGATGGAAGCCGTGCGATCGTGCTTTTGAATAAGACAGATGCACCGGCAGAATACACCCTGCGTGAAAATGGCGAGGGCTGCATGGGTACACTTGCACCTCATTCCATCCAGACGATCTGCTACTAAAAAAATGATACCTTTTTAAAATAAGGTGCATTTTTTATAGAAATGGTGGCTGTTATAATTCAATCATCAACAGAGAACAGACATGTTGAAAGGGAAAAACAATAATCAAGATGAAAAAGGGAGGATTTTTTATGAATCTGAAAAAGTTAGTATCCGTAATGCTGGTCAGTGCAATGGCATTATCCATGGGGGCATGTGGTAACTCCGGAAACAGTGCAGCAAATACTTCTTCCAATGGAAACAGCGGAAGCAATGAAAGTGCTTCCTCTACAGAGAGTGGAGCTGCTTCCACAAACAGTGATGACAAATTAGTTGTCTGGACACTTTCAAACGACCTGATCGATTATGGCAAGAGATTTGAAGAGCAGACAGGCGTTGCAGTTGATACCGTTGTTATCGAACCTGCAAACTACCCGACAAAAGTACAGACCGCATTACTTGGTGGTGAGACAGAGCCGGATATCATCGTTGGTGAGCCAAAGATGTTAGAGGATTTCTATGATGCAGGTTTCTTCGAAGATTTAAATCAGGCTCCATATAACGCACAGGATTATGCAGACCAGATCGTTGATTATGTATGGAAAGTCGGACAGGATTCTGAAGGTATCCAGAGAGCAATCTCCTATCAGATCACACCGGCAGGTATCTATTACAGAAGAGATATTGCAAAAGAAGTATTCGGAACAGATGATCCGGACGAGGTTGGCAAGTTATTTAAGGATTATGCAACCATTCTTGATACAGCAGAGAAATTAAAAGATGCAGGATACAGAATCTTCTCCTCAGATGCCGAGATGAACGTATTCTCCGGAGACTCCGCATGGGTTGTAGATGGTGTGTTAAATGTAGATCAGGCAAGACTTGATTACATGGATCTTTGTGTAGACTTATATCAGAACGACTTAACAGCATACGCAAACCAGTGGTCAACTCCATGGTATCAGGCTATGTCAGGAGAGGTTCCGATCTTAAGTGCTGATATCCAGAACTACGCAGATGATTCCGTTAACGTATGGGATGCTACAGAGTTTGCAGAGGCAACCGAGGGCATGGAAAAAACAACTGTATTTGCATATGGTCTTCCTTCCTGGGGTGTTCTTACCATGAGAGATAACGTGGGTGAGACATCCGGATTATGGGGCGTATGTGCAGGACCTGCAGCAGGATTTGACGGCGGTACATATATCGGTATTTCTTCCCAGTCGGAAAGAAAAGATACTGCATGGGAATTTGTAAAATTCTGTACCTTAAACGAAGATACCTCTGACTGGTGGATCGATTATTCACAGGGTGATACAGTTTCCTTAAAATCTGCATTAGAGAAACACAAAGATGATGAGAACCAGATTTACGGCGGTGAGAAACTGTATCAGTTCTGGTTAGAGCAGGCAAAGAACATTGATACTTCCAAAGTAACAAGATATGATCAGGCGATTGGTGATGCATGGGGCAATGCGATCTCTGCCGTTAAGACGGGACAGATGTCAAAAGAGGATGCGATTAATGAGTTCTATGACACGATTGAGTCTACTTATCCGGAAATTACAGTAAACAGATAATGACTGATAAACAGTAAATGGATTGTGTGTTCCTTTAGAAACTGTGTGGTTCTGGCGGATGAAAGACACCAGGATCACACAGGAAAGGGACGGACAGCCGGATTCTTGGCAGAGGGAAAACAATATGGCGAAAACAACTCAAAAAAAGAAGACATCAAATCTCACAAAATATAACAGAGCCGGATATTTCTTTGTCGCTCCGTTTGTGATCGTATTTTTGATTTTCAGTGTTTATCCGGTACTTCGGACCTTACTTTTAAGTTTTACGAATTGTAAATTAGCCGGAACACCTTACAAATTTACAGGTATAGAAAACTATGCCCGTGTATTTACAGACAAATTTTTCTGGAGAGCACTCTGGAACACGGTAAGAATCTGGGGCGTTAACATTGTATTACAGCTCGGACTTGCATTTTTACTGACCATTGTGTTCAGTGATATCAAATATAAATTTAAAGGACTCCCGGTATTTCGAGCACTCTATTATCTGCCGAACTTAATTGCGGCAACTTCTGTAGCATTCTTATTCAAAACATTATTAGACTGGCGTTATGGATCATTCAACCAGATTTTAAATTCGATCTATCAGTTTTTCGGTGTGAATAAGACACCGGTTGACTGGCTCGGTTCCCCGGCAACAGCAGGAAACACGATTGCAATCATCAGTGCATGGATGTGGTTTGGTAACTCGTTCATCATGTTGATGGCAGGTGTACAGGGAATCAACAAAGATTACTTTGAAGCGGCAGCTATTGACGGCGCCGGAAGATGGACAACTTTTGGAAAAATTACATTACCACTGTTAAAACCGATTTTGTTATATGTGGCAATCACATCCCTGATCGGAGGTTTACAGATGTTTGACCTGCCGTTCCTTATGGCAGAAAAGGCTTCCGCATCTTACAATTCCGTAGAAACGGTTGTAATGTATTTGTATAAATTCGGATTTGCAACAGGCACGACACAGACAGGATATGCATCCGCAATCGCATATGCATTATTCCTTATCATACTTATTGTTTCTGTTTTACAGCTTAAATTAGTGAATAAGGAGGATTAGTCATGACAACAGGTGATAAGATTAAAAAGACAATTATATACATACTGTTGACTCTGCTTGCAGCAGCGTGTATGTTTCCGTTTCTCCTTATGATGGTAAACGCAACCAGAGATGGTGTGGAGATCACACGTTCCTTTACCCTGATTCCAAGTACACATATTAAGGAAAACTGGGAGACAGTATTTAGTTTCTTCAATCTGTTTAAAGGTATGTGGAACAGTTTAAAGGTAGCAGTACCGGCAACACTTTTAACTGCTTATTTTTCAGCAATGACAGCATACGGACTTGCAATGTACAAGTTCCGTGGAAATAAACTGATCTTTACCGCAATCCTCGTATTTATGATGATTCCGGGACAGTTAAGCTTAATCGGTTTTTATAACTTATGCACCAAATTAAAACTGGTAAATTCCTATATCCCGCTGATCATACCGGCGATAGCGGCGCCGGGAACCGTATTCTTCTTAAGACAGTATATTTTATCCGTTATGTCTCCATCCTTAGTGGAGGCAGCAAGGATCGACGGGGCAAGCGAACTTTATTCGTTCCACAGGATCGCACTTCCGATCATGTCTCCGGGTATTGCAACAATGTCTATCATGGCATTTATCGGAAACTGGAATAACTATCTGCTTCCGATGATCATATTAAACAAAAATGAGAAGTTTACACTTCCGGTTATGATGGCAACCTTAAAAGCATCGACCGATATCCAGAGAAATCAGGGAGCAATTTATTTAGCAGTAGCAATCTCAGTCATCCCGATCCTGATCGTATTCTGCTTCTGCTCAAAATACATTATCAGCAGTATTTCTGCTGGAAGTGTAAAAGAATAAAGGCAATAAGTTCTTATTTGAATTTTATACTTTTCCTCAGGAGAGAGGCACTTTTCGGAAACGGAAAGGGTCTCTTTTGGCATCAGCAGAGATTTGCCCGGAGGCATAAAATATGGTAAAATTAAAAGAAAAACCGTGGCGGTATCGGATAGAAAAGTTACGGAAATCCATAGCGTAGAACTGACAGGAGAAGTTATTGTATGGGAAGAAAACATGGAAAACAAAAAAGGGTAATGTCTGCCTGTATGGTACTGGGGATGCTTGCCGGTCTGTGTGCCTGCGCAGTGGAAGGGCAGACAGCCGGAACAGATATAGGGAAGACGACAGAGATAAAGGAAGCTGAGGAGCTGCCGGCATGGCAGCAGTATGCAAAAGAAGATCCGGTCACTTTGGACTGGTATATTAATTTTTCATGGTTTGCAACACCATGGGGGGAAAATCTCGTATCCAAAACAATCACGGAAGAAACCGGTGTGGATATCAATTTTATTACGCCGATCGGAACGGAGACAGAGAAACTGAATGCTCTGATCGCAGCAGATTCGCTGCCGGATCTGATCACTCTTGGCTGGTGGGAACCGCAGGTTACGGAGATGATCTCAAAAGACATGGTATATGCATTAAATGAACTTGCAGATGAATATGATCCGTATTTCTGGAAAGTGACAGATGAAACGGCAGTGAACTGGTTTACCATGGATGATGGGAATATTTATGAGTATCCGAATTCTTCGATCACGCCAAAAGATGTTGCGGAAAATGAAAATATCCGCAGCAATCAGGAGTTTCTTGTACGCAAAGATATCTATGAGGCGATCGGAAACCCGGATATGACAACACCGGAAGGTTTTTATGATGCAGTAAAGAAAGCAGCAGAAATGTTTCCGGAGATAGATGGGGAACCGTTGATCCCGGTCGGTGCACATGTATTTGATGACAAGGGAAATGTTTCTTTTGATAAATATCTGATGAACTCACTGGCTGTTCCATGGGAGAAAAACGGGCAGTATTATGACAGATATACGGATCCGGAATATATCAGATGGCTGAAAGTATTTCGGCAGTTAGGGGAGGAAGGTTATCTTGCAAATGATATTTTTGTGGACAGCCGGACCCAGATGGAGGAAAAACTGGCACAGGGCAGATATTTTTGCATGATGTATCAGTACTCGGACATGCTTTCCCAGCAGAATATTTTATATGAAAATGATCCGGACAGTATTTATATAGCAGTAGAGGGACCGAAAAATGCGGCTGGTGACGATCCTTTGCGTCCTACCACAACAGTCAATGGGTGGACGGTGACGCTGATCTCGAAAAACTGCAGAAACCCGGAGCGTGCGATCGCATTTATGGATTATCTTATGAGTGAACACGGTCAGAAGGTAACATTCCTTGGCGTGGAAGGGGAGACTTATGAGATGCAGGATGGGAAACCGGTGTTGAAGGACAATGTAAAAAAACTATTGGATTCGGATCGGGAAACGTATGACAGATTATATGGAGCAGATGACGCCTACTGGATGCTTCAGGATAATGTCATGCAGCTTCAGTGGGAACAGAAACCATCGCCTGCCACAGCACAGCTTTTAGACTGGGCAAAAAAATATATTGTTTATAATGGCCAGTATGATGTGGTATTTCCGGCAGGGTCAAAAGATGCGGAAACAGACGACCGTATTACAAAATTGTGGAGTGAGACACTCCCGGCACTTTTGCTTGTGGGTTCCGATGAGGAATTTGATAAGATTTTAGAATCTTTTAGACAAAAGCGCGATGAAATGGGATTTGCTGATCTGATGGAAAAGAAAACAGCGCATATACAGGAGTCAAAGAAAAAATTAGGAATCGAATAAACAGAATGGAGTTTTTAAATGAATTGGATGAGACAGTTTGGCAGCCTGAAACTGAATATCAAATTTACGTTGGTGATCATCCTGTTTATGGTAATACCGATCGGTGTTTTAGCAAGTGTATTATTTTATAATATGGAACAGAACGTGATCGATGAAAATGTAAATTATATGCAGTATACCATGGAGCGTAATAAGGATGCACTTTCCACCAAGATGGATTCCATTAATATGTCAACGCAGTTGTTTTTAAGTGACAGTGCATTGCTTGATATTTTGAAAAATACGCAGGAGGGGAAAAAATATTCTGCAGAGGAATGGTACGCGTTAAAAAGCGGCGATATTACATCTTTAGAGCGGCTTGTAAACAATAACCCGCTGCTATATGGTGTCCGTGTTTATGCCACAAATGACAATATACAGGAAGTGATGCCGGTCTTATATAATTCCTCGCGTATGAAAAAACAGGTGTGGGCGAAAGCAGATGATCCGTCCGGCTGGCATTTTAATTATACGGATAATCTGTTCAGCTCCTATACGATGGATCAGAATCGAAAGATTGTGTCACTTGTAACACAGATTGATGACAGAAATTATGAAACCATTGGTACGATCGAGGCTGCGATGACGATGGAAAATATGTTTCCAAGTCTGTACGAAGTGATCGAAAATGAATGGAGCTGCTTTGCGGATGCAGATGGCAGTTATTATTTTGGAGATGAAACGCAGGAAAAACCGGAGCTGTTAGAAGATGTGATGCACATTGTGGACAAGGATGATAACATACAGACTTCCTATGTAAAAATAAAAGGGAAAAATCTGGTGGTTTCCTCATTTTATGTCAGGGAACTTGACGGAATGTTAGTCTGCGTCAGGGATATTACGAAAAATGTCCATGGTGTTTACTATCAGAGAAATATGTTTGTATTTATTATGGTGGTTTTCCTTATTGTTTTAGCATTCTTTATCAATGCGATCGTAAAGCACATGTTAAAGAAACTCTATGAGATATTAAGGGGGATCAGACGTGTGCAGGGTGGTGATCTTGATGTGGTGATCGAAGATTGCGGAAATGATGAGATGGGCGAACTCGGAACACAGATCAATAAGATGCTTTCAAGGATCAAAGAGCTGATGGAAGACAACTTAAGCCGCGAGATGCTTGCAAAAAATTCAGAGATCCGTGCATTGCAGAATCAGATCAACGCACATTTTATTTATAATGTGTTAGAGTCCATCAAAATGATGGCGGAAATTGATGAGGAATATGAGATCTCAGATGCGGTGACTGCACTTGGAAAGCTGCTTCGCTACAGTATGAAATGGGTATCCGGCAATGTCTTAGTGGAACAGGAATTAGATTACATCAAAAATTATATGGCACTTATCAATCTGCGGTTTGACTATGAGATATTCCTTTCTTTGAATATTCCTGATATTATATTAAAACAGGAGATACCGAAAATGTCCTTACAGCCAATCGTGGAAAATGCGATCTGCCATGGGATAGAACAGATGGCTGAGGATACCAATATCTATGTGAAAGGAATCGTGGAAGAAAACGATTGTGTGATCGAGATCACAGATGCCGGACGGGGTATGACGGAGGAAGAGGTGGAACGCCTCAAATTAAAGATTGCTGGAAAGATCGATTCGGGCGGAGGCTCCGGAAATGGCATCGGACTTAAGAATGTGCAGGATCGTATCCACATTGCATTTGGGGAAAAGTATGGCATTGAGGTGGCATCAAAGATCGGATGTTATACGAAAGTGATCGTGCGGATACCGATGACTCATAAGGAGAAAGAAAAACAACTGGAAATGGAGAATGGGCGATGAAAACAGTTTTGGTTGTAGAAGATGAAAAATTAATACGGCAGGGAATTAAAACCATGATCAGACGGAGCGGGGTTCCGGTGGAGATGATCATTGAATGTAACAATGGAGAAGCAGCACTTGAGGTAATAAAAGAACAGCAGATCGATGTAATGTTTACGGATATCCGTATGCCGAAGATGGATGGAATCGAGCTGGTACAGAAAATGCAGACCTGCGAACACGTGCCGCTCACAGTGGCGATCAGTGGTTATGACGATTTTTCCTATGCAGTTGATATGATGCGAAATGGTGTCCGGGAATATCTTTTAAAACCGGTTGAACGTGATAAAATTACAGAAATCCTAAAAAAGTTAAATGAGGAGATTGAGAGTGCAAGGGAACAGGAAAAGACAAAACAGAAATTTGGCTATCAGCAGATCAAACATCTGATGCTGTTTCCTGGAACAACAGAAGAAGAAATTGCCATGATAGAATCCCAGTATGCAGATCAGTTTGTATGGGAGTTAGGCGGAGAAAATTATGTAGTCTGCTGCCAGAATCACAAAGAGGACAGAATGATTCCGGAAGAGAATTATACGTTTTTGAGTGATATCGAAGGCAATGATATTTTTATTATCGAAGAGGGAAAAACAGACACATTATTAAGAAATGAATTTAGTCAGGGATATGTGGGAATAAGCAGTCCACATCAGGGAATCAGGGAACTTAGGACTGCATATTTAGAGTCTGTGCAGATGCGGAAAAAGGCTTTTTGCCGCAATCTTGCATGGGTCAGATCTGGTGAAGAGACAGAACATATCCCGGAAAAACTGATGGAGGAAGCAAAAAAGCTGAACGGAGAAGAGGCACGGATGCAGCGTGTACAGGTGCTTGGAACTGAGCGGAAGGAAGAAACACAAAAAATCTGGAAACAGTTTTTCTTTGAAGTGGAGAAAGGACGCATCAGTGAGGATACTTATGAGGAATGTATGAAGGATTTTTTCACAGAAGAAAAAAAGATATACCGCAGCATTCTTGAAAGTGGGGAAAAGATCTGGGAGGAGATGGAAAATATCTTTGCAGATGACTGCATCGGGATATATGAGGAGAAAATGCTGCATTATCTGGGTGAAGTACAGGAGAGTATTATCGGGCAGTTTGATGCAAACAAGAACAGTCACAAGATGCAGCAGGCGGTTGCGTACATAGCAAAAAATTATGCAAGTGACTTAAATATGGCAGTTGTATCGAATTACTTATCCATGAATTATTCGTTGTTTTCCTATTCATTTAAACAGTACACAGGAAGCAATTTTGTCAATTATCTGAAAGATATCCGCATGAAAGAGGCAAAACGCCTGTTGGGGGGAACGGATATGCGGATCGTGGATATCAGCAGGGCAGTCGGATATGAGAATGAAAAGCATTTTATGAAGACTTTTAAAAATTCCTGCGGTGTATCTCCAAGTGAGTACCGGAAAAACATGAATTGCGAATAAAAGGAATGATAATTTTTGATTCCAGGTAAACAAAAAATACTTGCACGACCTATCACACAATGCTATACTGTATGACAGTTAGATAACGTTAACTTGTATTTTGAAGGCAAAGTGAGGAGTATGACATGTTTAAAATTAATGACAATTATCAGAAACTTCCGGGAAGTTATTTATTTTCTACCATTGCAAAGAAAGTAAGCGCATATTCTGCAGCAAATCCGGACAAACAGATCATCCGTCTTGGTATCGGTGATGTGACACAGCCGATCGCGCCGGCTATTATCGATGCAATGCACAAAGCAGTTGATGAGATGGGACATGCAGAAACATTCCACGGTTATGCACCGGATCTTGGATATGACTTTTTAAGAAATGCCATTGTGGCAAATGATTACAAAGCAAGAGGATGCGATATCTCTGCTGACGAAGTTTTTGTATCTGACGGAGCAAAGAGTGATTCCGGAAATATCCAGGAAATTTTTGCACAGGATAATAAGATTGCTGTCTGTGATCCTGTATATCCGGTTTATGTAGATTCTAATGTTATGGCTGGAAGAACCGGTACATATGATGCAGATACACAGATGTGGAGTGATGTGATCTATATGCCTTGTACCAGTGATAATAATTTTGTACCGGAGCTTCCGAAAGAGACACCGGATGTTATTTATCTGTGTCTGCCGAATAACCCGACCGGAACAACGATCACGAAATCACAGTTACAGGAATGGGTAGATTATGCAAACAAAGTCGGTGCAGTGATCATCTACGATGCAGCTTATGAGGCATATATCAGTGAGGATGATGTGGCACATTCCATCTATGAGTGTGAGGGAGCAAAGACCTGTGCCATCGAGCTTCGCAGTTTTTCTAAAAATGCAGGATTTACCGGAGTACGTCTTGGATTTACGGTTGTTCCAAAAGAATTAAAATGCGGGGATGTCTCCTTAAACGCAATGTGGGCAAGACGCCATGGAACAAAGTTCAACGGCGCTCCATATATCGTACAGCGTGCCGGCGAGGCAGTATATTCCGATGCCGGAAAAGCGCAGTTAAAAGAACAGGTTGGCTATTACATGAAAAATGCAAAAGCAATCAAGGAAGGACTTACCAAAGCCGGTTACACCGTATTTGGAGGTGTAAATGCACCATATATCTGGTTAAAGACGCCGGATCAGATGTCTTCCTGGGATTTCTTTGATTATCTGCTTGAAAATGCCAATGTGGTTGGTACACCGGGATCCGGATTCGGACCGAGCGGTGAGGGATATTTCAGACTGACAGCATTTGGAACTTATGAGAATACACTTGCAGCTATGGAGAGAATACAGAAATTATAAGATTTAATAAGACTGCCGGGTGAACCTCGTGTAGATTACGATCATGAATAAAACGGACAGAACCGGTTTGGGGTTTCTGTCTGTTTTAGCATATTGACAGCAGAGGTATGAGAAAATTTGTAACTAAAAGGGGGTTTTTGCGGAAAATGGATCGGTCAGTTTTCAGGATCAAAAGAACAAAGACCCTGCATCAGGAGTGGAAATATAAAAAGACTGCTGAATTAGAGCAGCAGAGGCAGGATTTTTTAGAAGAAAAGAGAAAATTAGAAGAAGAACGACGCAGGTTTGAACGTGAGAAAAAAGAGTTTTCTGCACGTGCCCAGCTTGAAAAAGACAGCATGAAGCGGGAAAAACAGCTGTTTGAAACAAAGTGGAAAATATTAGAGGAGGAACTTTCACAGCTTGCGGATGAAAAGATCAAGATGAAGAAACAGCGCGATTTTTATAAGTATGTCAGAGAACAGGAGGCACGTGATATGCTGACTGTGGGTACAGAAAATGTGGTTCGCGGGGAATTGTTTTTTATCGGTGTGGAAAGTAAGACGGCTCTGAAGAAAAGATATAAACAACTGTTAAAAATTTATCATCCGGATAATCTCTGCGGGGATACGGAGACACTTCAGGAAATAAATCATGAGTATGACAGACTGTTAAAGCAGTATGAGCAGAAGAAAGAGTAAGTTTAAAGAGTCAGTTGAAAAATCGTATAATAAAATATGGCAGTTGTGAATGTCAAAAATGAAAACTGGAATTGAAACAAACGGAATAGTATGATAGTATAACGAGGTAAAGTGCTACAAAACGAAAGCGGGAGCGAAAGAATAAAAAATCAGGATTTGCATTTACAAAGACCTGATATGCGTAATGGGGCGCAGGAAAGGAGTTTTATGTATATTACATGTTTGGATGTTGAGGGAGTATTAGTACCGGAGATCTGGATCGCATTTGCAGAGGCAAGCGGTATCCCGGAGTTAAAGAAAACAACCCGCGATGAGCCGGATTATGATAAACTGATGAAATGGAGACTTGGTGTTTTAAAAGAGCACGGACTTGGATTAAAAGAGATTCAGGATGTGATCGAAACGATCGATCCGCTGCCGGGTGCAAAGGAGTTTTTAGATGAACTCCGTTCTTTTACACAGGTGATCCTGATTAGTGATACATTTACACAGTTTGCATCACCTCTGATGAAAAAATTAGGCTGGCCGACATTATTCTGTAATTCCCTGGAAGTTGCAGAAAACGGCGAGATCACAGGATTTAAGATGCGTGTGGAACAGTCAAAATTAACAACGGTAAAGGCATTGCAGTCAATCGGATTTGATACGATCGCAAGTGGGGATTCCTACAACGATCTTGGAATGATCCAGGCAAGCAAGGCAGGATTTTTATTCCGCTCCACCGACAAGATCAAGGCAGATTATCCGGATATTCCGGCATATGAGACATATGAGGAACTGCTTGGCGCGATCAAAAAAGCGATGGCGGACTAGCGGAGAGATCAAAAAAGCGTCGGAATGGAGGAACAGTATGAAAAGAATAATTCATGTGGAACCGGTCGCACCACAGTATTCTGTAATCACAAACATCACATTTGCACAGACAGATGCGTGGTTCGGACATACCACGCAGGATCTTCGGATGGATTTGATTTATCCGGAAGATACGGCGCACGATTATCCCTGTATTGTCTGGATCTGTGGCGGTGCATGGCAGAGCATTGACAAGTCTGCCCATCTGGTATATCTGAGTAAACTTGCGAGAGCAGGTTTTGTAGTGGCATCCGTACAGTACCGGACCAGCAATGAAGCAAAATTTCCGGCACAGCTCTGTGATGTAAAAGCGGCGATCCGCTATCTGCGTGCGCACGCTGCAAGGTATCACATCGACGAAGCACATATTGGTGTGATGGGAGAATCAGCGGGGGGATATTTAACCTGTATGGCGGCATTATGCGATGATCCGGCATATGAGGTGGGAGAATATCTTTCTTATTCCAGCAAAGTGCAGGCAGCGTGCCCATGGTATCCTCCGACAGACTTCAGAGGTTTTCTATACGAAAACAGGGAACAGTGTGCAGCATCCCCAGAGTCATTGCTGATGGGAAAAAATGTGATGCGCAATCCCAAGGAGGCGCTTGCATGCTGCCCGGTCAGCTTTGTGACCAAAGATGCTCCGCCATTTTTTATTATCCATGGAAAATGTGATAAGACGGTACCATTTACACAGGGAGTGGAACTACATGATGAGCTTGAAAAAGAGGGTTGTGATGTCACACTCTTAGAGATTGAGAATGCGGATCATGCGGATATCCGTTTCTTTCAGGAAGAAATCTGGCAGGAGATCATAACATTTTTTAAAACAAAATTATAGACAGAAAAATAGCAGTAAATTCTTCAAAAATAAAAAATGGAGAAGTTTACTGCTTTTTTTTTACATTTCATTATCTGGCATAGCAGAGCCGGCTTTCAAATAATTTAAGCCGGATAAACAAGGTGTGCATCATCAATGTTATACAGTGTATTTTCTAAATAACGGTTAGCAAGATAATTTGCCATGCCAAGATTCATATCCAGGTAGTTACCGCAGTCTTTTGGAGAAGCACCCGGTACTTCATCATGAAAATCGCGGATAAATTCAAACATTTCTGTGATCAGTCCAACAATATCTCTTGAGGTATAATTGCCTGCAAGCAGCAGATAAAATCCGGTGCGGCATCCCATTGGTCCGAAATAAATCGTTTTATCCTTATAAAGAGGATGATTTCTTAAAAAGGTAGCACCGAGATGTTCGATCGTGTGTACTTCTGCAGTGTTCATGACAGGCTCATCATTCGGGGAAGTCATGCGCAGGTCAAATGTGGTAATAACTTCAGAACCTACGTTGTCTTTTCTTGAGACATAGATACCCGGCTCTAATTTGATATGATCAATCGTAAAACTTGCTATTTTTTCCATAAGATTCCTCCATATCTATTGCATTTTAACCTTGGGACAATGTATTATTATTCGTAACAATAGCTTTGCCCGCAGAGTGTGTAATCTACTGTATAACGATAAAACAGATATCACAGTTCGTCAAGAAAAATGATTGAAAAAGGAGAAATAAATAAGATGGATAATTATGATTTTACGAAACAGCCGTCACTTCTGATACAGGGAGCCATGGATACAGAAACGGCATATCTGATAGAACATTTAGAGGAGCATGCGTGTATAACGATTGGAAACTGGAAGTTCCATACGGGATTTCTTGGCACGAAAAGAGAGCCTGTCATCATTTCAAAGACATTCCAGGGGATTGTCAATGCAGCAGCAGCGACGAGCCTTGCGCTCGCATATTTTAAACCGTGGGCAGTGATCAACCAGGGAATCGGCGGAGGTCATGATAAAAAGTTCCACAGAGGGGATATTGTGCTTGGAGAAAAAATTGTGCCTATGGGAGCAGTCGCATATGCATTTTCAAAAGAGGGAGCGGGAATCGATGCAAAAGGTTTTTCGCCGCTTCCAGTGGAAATCTTTTGCAGGGAAACAGGGAAAACCAAAAAGGTAACAGAGTATCCGTGTGACATACGGCTGCTTCAGGTGGCAGAGCAGGTAGAGACAAAATATCATACCGGCCGCGGCGTGATCGGTTCCGGGGATGAATGGAACAGCCAGATTGACAGGATCGCACTTCTAAGAGAGCGATATCATACAGTAGTCGAAGATATGGAATCTGCCGCAACGGCACAGCTTTGCCTTTCCTATGGTGTGCCTTTCCTTGGCGTAAGGATCCTGTCTAATTCTATTGTAAATGCGGAGAAATTTGATGAAGCAGTCGGAATTGACGGACAGAAATTTATATTATCATTGGTGGAGCAGATGAGAGAATATATGTAGATATATTGTAAAAATACAGCAGTACTATCTTTTGATAAAAAAATGTGTTATACTGCCTATTTGGAAAAATGAATATTTATACACAAAATTGAGGAGAAAACAATGAAGAGAACAGGGAAACGTTTCATTGCAGCTTTGCTGTTATTCTGTACAGTACTGATCGGTGCAGCAGGATACGAAGTGCTGGCTGCTGATGAGACACAAAGTACGGAAAACACATCAGGTACTGTAAATTCAGCAGATGATCTGCCGGGAAAGAGAATCGGTGTGCAGCTTGGAACAACAGGCGATATTTATGTCAGTGACTATGAGAGTGATGGCTCAGGTACCGTTGTGGAACGTTATAATAAGGGCGCAGATGCGATCCAGGCATTAAAACAGGGGAAGATTGACTGTGTTGTTATTGATGAACAGCCTGCACTGAAATTTGTAGAGCAGAATACAGGAATCCGCATTTTAGATGAAGAATTTACCCTTGAAGAGTATGCATTTGTTATTGCAAAGGATAATACGGAGCTTTTAGACAAGGTCAACAGTGCATTAGAAAAACTGGAAACAGACGGTACGATCGCAGATATTCAGAAAAATTATATTGGCACAGAGGACGAGATTGGAAAATTTCCGTATGAAGTCAAAGATATCAGCCGTGAAAATGGAACACTGACAGTTGGAACCAATGCAGAGTTTCCGCCATATGAGAGCTATGAAGAAGGACAGATCGTGGGAATCGATATGGATATCATGCGCGCTGTCAGTGATGAACTTGGCATGGAATTAAAGATCGAGGATATGGCATTTGATTCGATCATTCCGGCAATCTCAACAGGCAAAGTTGATATCGGAGCTGCCGGCTTTACCGTGACAGAAGAGCGGAAAAAGAATGTTAATTTTACGGATACTTATACGACATCAAAACAGGTTATCATTGTAAAAGATGATACGGTTTCGGCAGAAAAAGCAGGACTGAGTGAGAAATTTTATGATAACTTCGTAAAGGACAGCCGCTATGTGTATTTGTTAAAAGGTCTTGGAAATACACTGCTTATCACGGTGCTTGCATTATTGGTCGGAGTTGTATTTGGTTTCCTGATCGCGATCGTGCGTACCAATCATGACAGAAACGGTGGACTGACAATTTTAAACGCATTGTGTAAACTTTATCTTACCATTGTGCGTGGAACACCTGTAATGATCCAGTTACTGATTATCTATTATGTTATTTTCCAGAGTATTGATACCGGAAAAGTTGTTGTGGCAGTCATTGCATTCGGTTTAAACTCTGCGGCATACGTTGCTGAGATCGTCCGTTCCGGAATCATGGCAGTAGATATCGGACAGTTTGAAGCAGGACGAAGCCTTGGACTTAATTACAAGCAGACAATGATGTCGATCATTCTGCCGCAGGCGGTAAAAAATATACTTCCGGCACTGTGTAATGAGTTTATCAGTCTCTTAAAAGAGACATCTATCAGTGGTTACATCGGACTTATGGATCTGACGAAAGGCGGAGATATCATACGAAGTGTAACTTATGAGGCATTTATGCCGCTGATCGCAGTTGCCCTGATCTACCTTTTTATGGTAATGGGACTTAGCAAAGTGGTAAATCTGTTAGAAAGGAAGTTAAGAAGCAATGAGCGATAATACAGTGATTCTTGAAGTAAATGATCTGCACAAATCCTATGGAGATCACGAAGTATTAAAAGGTATCTCTACAACTATAAAAAAAGGAGATGTACTGGCATTGATCGGCCCGTCTGGCTGTGGAAAATCAACATTCCTTCGTTCCTTAAATTTACTTGAAGTTCCAACCAGCGGACACGTACTGTTTGAGGGCACAGACATGACAGATGCATCTGTGGATATCAATCATGTCCGTGAAAAAATCGGAATGGTTTTTCAACAGTTTAATCTGTTCCCGAATATGACCATCCGTGAAAACATCATGTTAGCACCGGTCAAACTGGGAAAAATGTCAAAAGAGGAAGCTGCGAAAAAGGCAGAGGAACTGTTGACACGTATCGGACTTGCTGATAAGGCAGATGCCTATCCAACGCAGCTTTCCGGTGGACAGAAACAGCGTATTGCGATCGTGCGTTCCCTTGCCATGAACCCGGATATCATCTTATTTGATGAGCCGACATCTGCACTCGATCCGGAAATGGTCGGTGAGGTACTCAGTGTTATGAAAGAACTTGCATCAGATGGAATGACTATGGTAGTCGTTACACATGAGATGGGATTTGCGCGCGAAGTTGCAAACCGCGTTATGTTCATTAATGATGGCATCATTCAGGAGGAGAACACGCCACAGGAGATCTTCTCAAATCCGAAGAGTCCACGACTGCGGGAATTTTTATCAAAAGTATTGTAAGTAGTATAGACCGGCTGGGGTATTCCAGCCGGTTGTTTTATTTTTACAGGGTATTAGCGGAGTCTGCATTCTATGATCTGAGCGATATCGTCATTTGATTTTGCAGCCTGAGCCTGCTTTATTACATCTTCTTTTTCTGTGTCCGTCATACCAGAAAAACATTTCATTGCATTTACATCCTGTCCTAACATCATTCCAAATCCCGGTGGGATATCATCTTTTTTGAAGCGCATTGCAAATTTCCTCCTTTTTTCAGGGTTATGAGTCAAAAGGTGTATGGGGGTTATGAGTGGTAAATTGCGCAAAGCTGATTCTGGTTTTGTTTCCGTTGTACGAAAATAAGAAAAACTAAGTATGCCTGATTTAGGTTATCTCAGAGTGACGTGTGCGTCCTAAATGTGCCATCCGGGCACATTAGGACTTGTGCTGCCGTCCGTGGCAGCACAACACTGTGCGTGAATAGGCATACTAAGATTTTCTAATTTTCTACCAAAGTCACAAAAACCATTCTCAGCTTTGTGCAATTTACCACGCCGTACGTTACGACGCACCTTCTGATACTGTAGTTTTTGGCAAAAAGGATTGTCATAGACTTCGATGTAGCGCTCCGGGGGTGGCGGATGGGGAGTGACTTTAGAAGAGGATTAGAAGCACTTAGTATGCCTGCAGATACCCAGTGATGTTCTGCCACGGATGGCAGAACAAGTCAGCATCGAGCCAAGGACGGCTCGTTGCTGACGTTCACGTCAAGCATTCACAACCTGCATCAGGCATACTTAGAGCTTCTTATCCTCGCATAACGGAACACCCCATCCGCCTCCCCCGGAGCGCTACTGCTACAACCCCCCCGACAATTTTTTTACTAACAACCACAGTATCCCCACCTCCAAAAGAAAAAATACGTTTATTTTGCCAAATTTCCGAATATGTGTTATCATACCAAATAGCTATGTGTAAATGTAAACGGAAGAGCGATACAGAAATGGAGAATTTGTATGAAGTGGAATAAATATACAATAGAGACAACGACTGCAGCGGAAGATTACATGAGTGCCATGTTAGCGGATCTTGGAATCGAGGGAGTCGAGATCGAGGACAATATCCCTCTCTCTAAGGAAGATCAGGCAGACATGTTTATTGATTTTCTGCCGGAACTTCCACCGGATGATGGCGTGAGCCATGTCAGCTTTTATTTAGAGGATAATGGAAGCGATTATACGGAATTATTAAAACAGGTAAAGATCGCACTCGAAGATCTCCGTAAGACCGTGGATGTTGGAAGTGGTGTCATTACTTCCGACCAGACAGAGGATCTTGACTGGATCAATAACTGGAAAAAGTTTTTCAGCTCATTTTATATTGAGGATATTTTAATAAAACCAACCTGGGAAGAATTAAAAGAAGAGGATAAGGACAAATTTTTGATCGAGATCGATCCTGGTGTTTCCTTTGGAACCGGAAAGCATGAGACAACGCAGCTTTGTATCCGTCAGCTATTAAAATACATCCGTGGCAATGCAGAGTATACACCGGAAAATAAAGCACCGAAAGTGCTGGATGTTGGCTGCGGAAGTGGAATCCTTTCCATCGTGGCATTAAAACTTGGTGCATCTGAAGTGGTTGGAACGGACCTTGATCCGGATTGTATGACATCAACGCATGAGAATTTTGAGGTCAATCATTTAGATGGCAGACTTGGAACATTTTATGTAGGTAACCTGATCGATGATGAACAACTGCAGGAAAAAGTAGGAACAGAAGAATATGATATTGTGGTTGCAAATATCCTTGCAGATGTTATCATTCCGATGGCTCCGGTCATTCCGGCACGCCTCAAAAAAGGTGGATATTTCATCACTTCCGGTATTATTGATTTTAAGGAAGAACAGGTAAAAGAAGCGATCGAGAAAGCTGGTCTTACGGTGGTTGAGATCAATCATCAGGGTGAATGGGTCAATATCACTGCGCAGAAGAGATAAGCAGAAAGGCATTAGAAAAATGTATCAGTTTTTTGTGGAGAGCGGACAGATCGGAAAAGATTCCGTGATGATCGAGGGCAGTGATGTCAATCATATCAAAAATGTGCTGCGCATGAAACCGGGAGAAAAAATCCGCATCAGTGGACCGGCAGGAGAAAATTATTTTTGTGAAATAACAGAGCTGGAAGATTCTTTTGTACGTGCGGCAATCTTAGAAAAAGATGAGGCGGGGACAGAGCTGCCGAACCGGATCTATCTGTTTCAGGGACTGCCGAAAAATGACAAGATGGAACTGATCATTCAAAAGGCAGTAGAACTTGGTGTGTATGAGATCATTCCGGTTGCAATGAAAAATTGTGTGGTAAAACTGGATGCCAAAAAAGCTGCGGCAAAGACGATCCGCTGGCAGGGAATTGCAGAAAGTGCAGCGAAACAGTCAAAGCGCAGCCTGATCCCAAAAGTTACAGAGCCGATGAGCTATAAAGAAGCAGTAGCATATGCAATGAAACTAGACCAAAAGCTGGTTCCTTATGAAAATGAGCGTGGTATGGCAGCGACGAAAGAGGCGGTAGAGGCGGTCAGACCGGGAGAGTCCATCGGTATTTTTATCGGACCGGAGGGCGGATTTGCACCGGAAGAGATCGCGATGGTAAAAGATGAGATGAATCTGATCTCACTTGGCGGCCGCATTTTACGCACTGAGACGGCAGGATTTACCACATTAGCGATTTTGATGTATCATATCGAAACGTCGTGCACTGAAAAATCAAATTAGCCAGACTGTGATTTGGCGGGCGGATGAATTTGTTTCAAAATTGATGGGCGCGGACATACACAGAATGAAAACAGTGCGATGAGATGGCGCAGAAATGAAGATTAAAATGCAATATATATAAAGTTTTGTGCACACAGATGAAAATGTGCGGAACAGGAGTAACAAAAATGCAGGCATATCTGGATAATTCAGCAACAACACGCTGCAGTGAACGTGCGAAAGATCTGATGGTAAAAGTTTTGATGGAGGATTATGGCAATCCTTCTTCCCTTCATACGATGGGAGTTGTTGCAGAACGTTATATTAAAGAGGCAAAAGAACGGATCGCAAAAACACTGAAGGCAGATGAAAAAGAGATCCTTTTTACATCAGGAGGTACAGAGTCAAATAATATGGCTCTGATCGGAACAGCACTTGCAAATAAACGTGCGGGAAATCACATTATCACGACATCGATCGAGCATGCGTCAGTACTTTCACCCCTTGCATATCTGGAGGAACAGGGTTTTCGTGTGACCTATTTACCGGTAGATGAAAACGGTCAGATTTCACTGGATGAACTTCGTGATGCGGTCTGTGAGGATACGATCCTTGTTTCCATGATGATGGTCAATAACGAAATTGGTGCCGTTGAGCCGATCGCAGAGGCAGCAAAGATTATAAAAGAAAAAAATCCCAATACGATCATTCATGTAGATGCGATCCAGGCATACGGAAAATACCGTATCTGCCCGAAAAAACTTGGAATTGACCTGCTCTCTGTCAGCGGTCACAAGATTCATGCTCCAAAGGGAACCGGATTTTTATTTATCAAAGACAAGACAAAGATCAAGCCGATCATTTACGGCGGCGGTCAGCAGAAAGGCATGCGTTCCGGTACGGAAAATGTTCCGGGAGTGGCTGCGCTTGGCGAGGCAGCAATGGAGATCTATGAGAATTTTGATACAAAAATTGCCCATATGTATGCGCTCAAAAAGCATTTTATCGAGGAAGTAACCAAAATTGAAGGTGTTACCATCAATGGAAAGACGGGAGAGGATTCCGCACCGCAGATCGTCAGCGTCACGATCCAGGGAGTAAGAAGTGAAGTTATGCTGCACTCTCTTGAGGAAAAAGAGATTTACGTCTCCGCGGGAAGTGCCTGTTCGTCAAATAAACCGGCACCGAGTAAGACATTGCAGGGAATCGGACTTAACAAAGCAGATTTAGAGGGAACGATCCGTTTCAGCTTCTGTGTCAATACGACAGAAGAAGAAATTGATTACGCAGTAGAACAGTTAAAAGAGATCATTCCGTTCCGCAGAAAATTTACCAGACACTGACCGCTCAGAAAAGACAAAAAGAAAGGGCGGAAATACAACTAATAAAGTAATTAAGAAACGATTGTAAAAAGATAGAAAGGAAAAAATATGTACAAAGCATTTTTGATAAAATATGCAGAGATCGCTATCAAAGGAAAAAACCGTTATCTGTTTGAGGATGCGTTAGTCAGCCAGATGAACCATGCCTTAAAAAAAGTAGATGGAACTTTCCGCATCCGCAAGGAGCAGGGAAGAATCTACATTGAAATGGATGGCGAATATGATTATGATGAGGCAGTAGAAGCATTAAAATGTGTATTCGGTATCGTTGGAATCTGTCCGGTTGTCATCTTAGAGGATGAGGGATTTGACAAATTAGCAGAAGAAGTCATCCATCACATTGATGAGGCTTATCCGGACAAGCATTTTACATTTAAGGTAAATGCGAGAAGAGCGCGCAAAAACTATCCGCTTGAGTCCATGGAGATCAATGCACAGCTTGGAGAACGTATTTTAGCTGCATTCCCGGAGACTCACGTGGATGTGCATAAACCGGAAGTTGTGATCAATGTGGAGATCCGTAACCAGATCAACGTTTATTCCACGGTCATTCCGGGACCGGGCGGTATGCCGGTTGGCACAAACGGAAAAGCAATGCTGCTTCTCTCCGGTGGTATCGACAGTCCGGTTGCAGGTTATATGATCGCAAAACGTGGTGTAACGATCGATGCAACTTATTTCCATGCACCGCCTTATACATCGGAGCGTGCAAAACAAAAAGTTGTGGATCTTGCAAAGATCGTTGCAAAATATTCCGGACCGATCAACTTACATGTTGTTAATTTTACGGATATCCAGCTCTATATTTATGAGCAGTGTCCGCATGAGGAATTAACGATCATCATGCGCCGTTATATGATGAAATTAGCAGAGCATTTTGCCAAAGAAAATAAATGTTTAGGGCTGATCACGGGAGAAAGCATCGGACAGGTGGCAAGTCAGACTATGCAGTCGCTTGCAGCTACAAATGAGGTCTGCACGATGCCGGTTTATCGTCCGCTTATCGGTTTTGACAAGCAGGAGATCGTTGAGATCTCTGAGAAGATCGATGCATATGAGACATCCATTCTTCCGTTTGAGGACTGCTGTACCATTTTCGTTGCAAAACATCCGGTCACAAAGCCGAGCTTAAATGTTATTCATAATGATGAGAAGAAACTTTCAGAAAAGATTGATGAGCTGATGCAGAAAGCGATTGATACAGTCGAAGTGATTCACATTGAAGCATAGAAGTGTCATTTAAAACAAGAGGTCTGGTGTACTGGCTGCTGATTACACAACATAGATAATCAGCAGCGGATATGCAAAAAAATGTAAAAAGTCTGGATGCAGCAAAAAACCACAGGTACATGACCTGTGGTTTATGTTCCATCTATGTGACACCGCAAACGGTATGACATCTGATCTGTGATTAGATTAAGTATGGTTTTAATGTTTCCATAATCTCATCAACATTAGCTTCAGCATGGATTGCTAAATCGATCGGTTTGGATAAGTCTAAGCTGAAGATACCCATGATGGATTTTGCGTCGATAACATATCTACCGGAGATTAAATCGAAATCATACTCATACTGTGTAATCGCATTGACAAATGATTTCACTTTGTCGATAGAATTTAAAGAAATCTGTACTGTTTTCATGATGAAAAACCTCCTTAAAATTAGCTGTTAAAGTTATCTTTATAGTAATGGTTTTTCATGGAAAAGTCAACAAGTAAATAGATATTATGGAGGTAAAAAATGAAAAAAGCAGCACTGCACAATCTGGGGTGTAAAGTTAATGCATATGAGACAGAAGCTATGCAGCAGATCCTTGAAAATGCAGGATATGAGATCGTTCCCTTTACAGAAATTGCAGATGTATATGTGATAAATACCTGTTCCGTGACAAACATGGCAGACCGCAAGTCAAGACAGATGTTTCACCGTGCAAAAAAGATGAACCCGGATGCCATTGTAGTCGGAGCCGGCTGTTATGTGCAGACAAAAGAGGCACAGGCCATACTGGATGAAAGTATTGATATCGTGATCGGAAATAACCAGAAACACGAGCTGGTAACATTATTAAATGAGTATGAAAAAGAACATGCAAAACAGGCACAGATCGTTGATATCAACCATGAAAAGCAGGAGTATGAAGAACTGCATTTAAAGAAAACGGCAGAGCATACACGCGCATTTATCAAGGTGCAGGACGGCTGTAACCAGTTCTGCAGTTACTGTATCATTCCGTTTGCAAGAGGACGTGTGAGAAGCCGTAAAATGGAAGATGTGTTAAATGAGATAGCAGGACTTGCAGAAAGCGGTTATAAGGAAGTGGTGCTGACCGGAATCCATCTAAGTTCCTACGGAGTCGATACCGGGGAGACATTACTTTCACTGATCGAGCATGTACATGAGATCGAGGGGATCGAGCGTATCCGTCTTGGAAGTTTAGAACCGCGTATCGTGACAGAAGATTTTGCAAAAAGGTTATCAGAACTTACAAAGATCTGTCCACATTTTCACCTGTCCCTGCAGAGTGGCTGTGACAGCGTCTTAAAGCGGATGAACCGCAGATATGACACGGCAGAATATGAGATGGGCTGTGATCTGCTGCGGAAATATTTTGATCATCCTGCGATCACAACGGATGTGATCGTCGGTTTCCCCGGAGAGACTGAGGATGAGTTTAAAATTACAGAAGAGTACCTGAAAAAGATACATTTTTACGAGATGCACATTTTTAAGTATTCGGTGCGTGAAGGTACAAAGGCAGCAGTGATGCCGGATCAGGTGCCGGAGCAGATAAAGACAGAGAGAAGCAATATCCTTCTTGCTTTAGAAAAGAAAATGTCTGAAGAATTCCGGGAATATTATGTCGGGAAAGAAAAGACTGCACTGTTAGAGGAAAAACTTGTGGTGGATGGGAAAACATATTTTACCGGATACACAAAAGAGTATGTCAAAGTGGCATTTGAAACAGAAAAAAACAGGACAAATCAGTTTGTGACCGGAAAGATAAAAGGAAAATTAAAAGACGATATTTATCTTTTGGTTGAATTTTAGGACAAACTATATTAAAATAAAAACTAGCAATGCTTTTTATAGCAGGTATAAGGGCGTGAAAAATATGCAGAATATCAATAATACACAATATTTCAGAGTGGAGAAAGAGCCGGAGCTTAAAGTTGGCGATGTGCTCACGATCGTATATCGTGCATTGAGCGAGAAAGGCTATAATCCTGTGAATCAGATTGTTGGATATATTATGTCTGGAGATCCCACATACATTACCAGTCATAATAATGCAAGAAGCCTGATCATGAAAGTGGAACGTGACGAACTGGTCGAAGAAATTTTAAAGGCTTATATCAAAAATAATCATTGGGAATAGGAAGTTTATGCGGATTTTAGGTTTGGATTTTGGCTCAAAAACTGTCGGTGTGGCAGTCAGCGATGAGCTTTTATTAACTGCGCAGGGACTGGAGATCATAAGACGCCAGTCCCCTAATAAACTGCGCCAGACTTTGGCGAGGATCGAAGCGATTATCGCAGAATATCAGGTGGAGTGTATTGTTCTGGGTTATCCGAAGAATATGAATAACACAGAAGGAGAGCGTTGCGAGAAGACAAAAGAGTTTAAAGAGATGTTAGAGAGACGGACAGGTTTAGAGGTCATATTGTGGGATGAGAGACTGACGACTGTTTCCGCAGATAAACACATGATGGAATCCGGTATCCGCAGGGAAGACCGCAAGAAGTATGTCGATGAGATCGCGGCAGTCTTTATTTTGCAGGGATATCTGGATTATCGGAGTATGCACGCAGAGAAGTAAAAAGGTAATGACAAAAGCCGCAGGTTACAGAATGCGGTTTTTGTGTTATGCATGGAGGATGCACATGGAAAAAGTAACATTTGTGGACCCGCAGACAAAAGAGAGCATTGATTTCTTTGTTGTGGAGGAGACACAGGTAAATGGTACGCGTTATTTTTTTGTCACGGAAGAGGAAGATGGCGACTGTGATGCGTACATTTTAAAAGAAGTAGCCACAGAGGACGATGACGTTGTGTGCGAGATGGTGGATGACGACATGGAACTTGCGGCAGTAGGTAAAATATTTTCAGAATTGATAGAGGATGCGGACATTGAATATGAAAGAGAATAAGGAGGCAGGAATCAGCCAGAATGATTCAAGAAGAGCAGAGAGACCGGAACGGAAAAAGAGAACCAGCGTAAAAGAGACAAAGAAAGAAAAAACTTCAAAACTTAAGATCATTCCGCTTGGCGGCTTAGAGCAGATCGGAATGAACATTACAGCATTTGAGTACGAGGACAGTATCATTGTAGTAGACTGTGGGCTTTCTTTCCCGGAAGATGATATGTATGGAATCGATCTTGTCATTCCTGATGTGACTTATCTGAAAGATAATATTGATAAAGTCAAAGGATTTTTCATTACGCATGGACATGAAGATCATATCGGAGCGATCCCTTATGTATTAAAAGACATTAATGTGCCGATTTATGCGACAAAGCTTACCATTGGTATCATTGAGCATAAATTAAAAGAGCACAATATGCTGACTAAGGTAAAACGCAAGGTCGTAAAATACGGACAGCACATCAATTTAGGATGTTTCCGTGTGGAGTTCATCCGTACGAACCACAGTATCCAGGATGCAGCAGCGCTTGCTATTTATTCACCGGCAGGTATCGTGGTGCACACCGGTGACTTTAAGGTAGACTATACACCGGTATTTGGTGATGCCATCGACTTACAGCGTTTTGGTGAGATCGGTAAAAAAGGTGTACTTGCACTGTTATGCGACAGTACCAATGCGGAACGCAAGGGATTTACAATGTCTGAAAAGACAGTCGGTAAGACCTTTGATGAGATCTTTGCAGATCACAAAAATACGAGGATTATTATTGCAACATTTGCGTCTAACGTAGACCGTGTGCAGCAGATCATTAATACAGCGTATAAATACGGCAGAAAAGTAGTTGTGGAAGGACGCAGTATGGTAAATATCATCGGTATTGCGTCAGAACTTGGCTATATTAACATCCCGGATAATACACTGATCGATATTGAAGAACTGAAAAATTATCCGGACGAAAAAACAGTACTGATCACGACCGGAAGCCAGGGAGAATCCATGGCGGCATTATCCCGTATGGCAAGCGGTATGCATAAAAAAGTTACGATCAAACCAAATGATACGATCGTATTAAGCTCCAACCCGATCCCTGGAAATGAAAAAGCAGTTTCCGGAATCATCAATGAGCTTTCCATGAAGGGTGCGAATGTTATTTTCCAGGATGTGCACGTATCCGGTCATGCCTGTCAGGAAGAGATCAAACTGATCTATTCTCTGGTAAAACCGAAATATGCTGTTCCGGTTCATGGAGAGTACCGTCATCTTTTAGCACAGGCGAGAGTAGCTGAGGAACTTGGAATCAACAAAGATAATATCTTTATTCTGATGTCCGGTGACGTGCTTGAGTTAGATGATGAAAAAGCGGAGGTTACAGGAAGAGTCCACGTCGGCGACATCATGGTCGACGGACTTGGTGTCGGTGATGTCGGAAATATCGTACTTCGCGACAGACAGCATCTTGCAGAGGATGGAATCATCATTGTCGTGCTGACATTAGAGAGCGGTTCCGGACAGGTACTTGCAGGACCGGATATCGTATCCCGCGGTTTTGTTTATGTCAGGGGTGCAGAGAGTCTGATGGAGGATGCAAAGCATCTGCTTGAGGATAAGATGCAGTATTGTATGGACAGAGGAATTACCGACTGGGGCAAGATCAAAAATGAGATCAAGGATTCCTTAGGTGATTTTGTATGGAAAGAGACAAAGCGCAGACCTATGATCATGCCGATTATTATGGAAGTGTAGGAAGGACAGATGTATCATGAGCAGAATGGATGAAGCCATGCAGGAATTAGTCGAGGCAGTCAAATTCAGCGAGGAATATATCAGATATCAGGATATCAAAAACAGAGTGCACAATCAGCCGCAGTTAGAGGAGCAGATCCATGCATTCCGTCAGAAAAATTATCTGCTGCAGAACAGTGATGGCAATGTGGATCTTTATGATGCAACGGATAAGATGGAACAGGAATACCGTGAGTTCCGGAAAAATCCGCTTGTTGCAGAATACCTTGCGGCAGAAAATGCCATTTGCCGTGTAGTACAGAAGATTAACTGGACGCTGATAGAAGAATTGGATTTTGAGGTTGGATTTGAGGAATAGTCTGGAGGATTTCATATGAAGCTGAATAAACTGGTATTAAAATTTGTCAGTATCAGTTTTTCTATTCTGGTCATGCTGCTTGTCGTGATCGGTCTGATAAAACTTGGAAGTTTTTGTTATGATTTCGGTTATCGTGTCTTTACGGAAGGACCGGTGGAAGAAGAACCCGGTACAGATGTGTCCGTAGATGTAACGGATGATCTGTCAGAATATCAGATTGGAAAGCTGTTAAAAAAAGAGGGGCTGATCCGCGATGCAAATCTGTTTTATGTACAGCTTCGTATGTCAGCATATCACGGTAAGTTAAAGGCAGGAACCTATACATTAAATACATCCATGACGGCAAAAGATATGATGGCAGTCATGGCGGCAGAGGCTGAGGAGAGCACTGAGAGTACAGAAAATACAGAAAATACAGAAAATACAGAGTATGAAACAGATTCTGGTTCAGCTGGACAGTCATCTTCGGATGGAACTAAGACAGATGGTGCCGGTGAAGAAAACCAGAACACAGATGAAAATGAACAGGCAGGAGCAGACGAGTGATAGTAGATGAACGTCTGGTCACTTATATCAATTCACTTGATACAGGGAATACCAGTATTTTAGATCAGATAGAAAAGGAAGCACTGGATAGTTATGTGCCGATCATACGGAAAGAGATGCAGCAGTTTTTAAAACTGCTGCTTGCAATGAAATGTCCGATGCGGATTCTTGAAGTGGGAACTGCAGTCGGATTTTCTTCCATCTTGATGGCAGAATATGATCCGGTGCCATGTGAGATCACAACGATCGAGAATTATGAAAAGAGAATCCCGATCGCAAAAGAGAACTTTATCCGTGCGGGAAAAGAAAAACAGATTACACTGCTGGAGGGAGATGCTGCGCAGATTCTTCCGACATTGACGGAAACCTACGATTTTATTTTTATGGATGCTGCTAAGGGTCAGTATATTCATTTTATGCCGGATATTTTAAGACTGCTTGGCTCCGAAGGAACATTGGTTTCGGATAATGTACTGCAGGATGGTGATATCATAGAATCACGTTTTGCAGTCACGAGGAGAAACCGCACGATCCATAAGAGAATGCGTGAATATCTGTATGAACTGACGCATGATGAACGCCTTGTCACGGCAGTGTTGCCGATCGGTGATGGAGTGACTGTGAGCACATGGAAGAAATAGAAAGGGTGCATCGAAAAGATGCGAAAGGACAGGTAAGTTATGAGAAGACCGGAGCTTTTGATACCGGCAAGCAGCCTTGAGGTGTTAAAAATTGCAGTAATCTATGGTGCGGATGCCGTGTACATCGGTGGCGAGTCTTTTGGACTCCGTGCAAAAGCCAAGAATTTTTCCATGGAGGAAATGAGAGAGGGAATCCGTTTTGCACATGAACATGAGGTAAAAGTATATGTGACTGCAAATATTCTTGCACATAATGATGATTTAGAGGGTGTAAGGGAGTATTTCAAAGAACTGGATTCTTTTCCAAAAGAGGAAAAACCGGACGCACTTATCATCGCAGATCCCGGAATATTTATGATCGCAAAGGAAGTATGCCCGGATATTGAACGTCATGTCAGTACGCAGGCGAACAATACCAACTATGAAACATACCGTTTCTGGTATAGACTCGGTGCAAAACGTGTGGTATCGGCGCGTGAACTTTCGTTAAATGAAATAAAAGAACTTCGTGCAAATATACCGGACGATCTTGAAATCGAGACATTTATTCACGGTGCGATGTGCATTTCCTATTCCGGAAGATGTCTTTTATCCAATTATTTTACCGGACGTGATGCCAATCAGGGGGCATGCACACATCCATGCCGCTGGAAATATTCCATCGTTGAGGAGACAAGACCGAATGAATATATGCCGGTTTATGAGAATGAACGTGGCACTTATATATTTAACTCCAAGGATCTCTGCATGATCGAACACATACCGGAATTAATGGAATCGGGTATTGACAGTTTTAAAATTGAGGGTAGAATGAAAACAGCATTATATGTTGCGACTGTGGCAAGAACCTACCGCAAGGCAATCGATGATTACAAAGAGTCACCGGAGCTTTACAAAAAGAATCTGCCATGGTATTTAGATCAGATATCCAACTGTACTTACCGCCAGTTTACGACCGGGTTTTTCTTTGGAAAGCCTTCCGACGAGGCGCAGATCTACGACAATAACACTTATTTAAAAGAATACACATATTTAGGAATTGTTGGGGAGCAGAACGAAGATGGGCTTTACCGGATCGAACAGCGCAATAAGTTTTCGGTCGGTGAAGAGATCGAGATTATGAAGCCGGATGGTGAAAATCTGACGGCGACAGTGACACGGATCATGGATGAGGATGGAGCGGATATGGAATCAGCACCGCATCCAAAACAGGTTTTGTATATTGATCTGGGACATCCGCTCGAGAAGTATGATATTTTACGAAGAAAAGAGTAGGGAGGAAAAGCGTGCCCAGCTTGCTGGGCATTGCTCCTGCAAAAGGCATAAGGAGGATAAATGTATGGAAAAATATGTGGCATATGTGGGAACCTATACGCATGAAAACAGTGTCGGAATCCATATTTATGATGTGGATGTGGCAAATGGCAGTATGAAAGAACGTAAAGTAGTGCCGATCAATAACCCGTCGGATCTTGTTGTATCAAAGGACAGAAAGTTCCTTTATTCGATCGCAGATGAAGGTGTAGAGGCATTTAAAGTGCTTCCGGATGGAGATCTTGAGGCTGTAAACAAGCAGTGGATCGGCGGTATGAGAGGATGCTATGTGGAAGTAGATGATGAAAAACGTTATCTGTTTGTAGGCGGACATCATGACGGACGTGTGACAATGATGCATCTGGAGAAAGATGGCAGCATTGGAACGATTGCAGATGGTATTTTCCATAAAGGAATGGCACGCGGCAGTGACAGGCGTACCAATACACCGCACGTTGACTGTGTAAAACTGACACCGGATCAGAAGTTTTTGTGTGCAGTTGATAACGGATTAGATCAGGTTAAGATCTATCGTGTGGATTATACTTATGGTAAATTAAAACTGGTGGATATCATTCGTGGACCACTTGAGTCTGCGCCGAGAATGATCCGTTTTTCCAGAGATGGAAAATATGCTTATATCTTGTATGAGCTGACACATGAGATCGAAGTGTACAAATACTCCGTTGAAAATGAACAGCCACAGTTTGATAAGATCCAGACGATCACAACACAGGGAAAGAAAGAGGAAGATATCTGTGCCGCATCCGGTATGGAGATCACTAAGAGCGGAAAATATCTCTTTGTTTCCAATGCCGGTGTGAACACAGTGGTTGCATATGAGATCGATCCTGCAACAGGTATGTTGACACAGGCATTCCGCACTAAAGTAGACAGTGATTATCCGAAAATGCTTGCAATTTATCCGGATGAGAAACATTATCTTACTATAAATAATACATCCAATGATATCGTATCTTATACGATCAATTATGAGAAAGGTTTCTCTCTGCAGAACGGTGCGCCGGTCAAGGTTGATAAGCCAAACTGTATTTATATCTTAAAATTAGAAGAATAAAAAAAGTTCCATATGGCATGAATAGCACAGCAAAAGATAGCAAAATACCCACAGAATACCATAAATGGTGTGCTGTGGGTATTTTTTACACGAAACTTCTAAAAAAATGAAGAATATAAAATGTTTTCGGAAAAGAAGTTTTTAGTTTGATTTTAAGGGGAAAAAATTTGAAGAAGAATGTTGTTGGTTTAATAGGTATCTTAATTGTTATGTCATTAACTGCTTGTGGTAATAAAACAGAAATTTCAGAGGAGACAACGCAGAATGATGTACAGACAGATATGGTATATAACGCTTATAAAAACAAAATGACCGCAGAAGAACTATTGGATGCATTTATCGATGGTTCAGTAGACGCAGTTGATACCGCAGATCCGTCATCTGCATGGAATATTTCTGATCTAAATAAGGATTCACAGGGAGAGGAGTTGTATTCGATAGGGGAGAGAGTCGATCTTGATAATGACGGAGAAAATGAACTGGTTATCTGTGGTCCTTATGGCGGAATATATTTAGATTGCCGTGATGATAAGGTATACGAATTTGCCAGAGGAGACGGCAGTGCGATTGTACTTTCCTATACTTATTACAATGGAGATGTATGGATTATGTACAGCAATGACATGAATGCAGGATATGAAACCTATCATATGGAAAAGTATGAAGGAGCGGATAACCTGGCTGCAGAAATGAACTTTGGTGAAGAACTCATAGATGAAAATGATCCGGATTCTGGAATGAAATATTTCTGGAATGGAAAAGAAGTTTCGAATGACGAATATGACGCATTCTGCAGTAAGATTTTTGCGGCACAGGAAAATACAAATTAAAAGTACACATGGCATAGATCCCATCCAAAACGGATATAGTAATAAAAGATCAATAAGGCAGCAGTAAAGGAAAAGGGTGGGCGATGAACAGGGAAGAACGGTTGAGACGTCAGAAGGAATTTCTGATCAGCTTTGCATTTGGAGCAGTGTGGCTTGTGATCTTATGGGTAGTATTAAAAGCGGCGGGATCTGTGCTTTTCCCGTTTCTGGCAGCCTTTGCAGTGGCGGCGCTATTGGCTGGAGCAGTAAAGTTCATTACGGAGAGAACACATATCAAAAGAGGAATCGTGGCGGTTACAACGGTTCTTTTCTTTTATATACTTCTGGCAGCCGTCCTTTATTTTGCAGGCAGTTATCTGGTGAGGCTGATCTATGATCTGACGCGGGAGCTGTCTGTCTTTTTTTCGGATACAGTTGTGCCTGTTATGCAGTGTTTTTATCAGTGGGTGGAACGTTTGTCAGTTGTGTTTTATCCGGTAGGGCAGACTGAAAAAACGCAAGGATTGCAGGATGTCGGTGCGGAGTCAGCACAGACGATAAAGAATGCAGGCAAGCTGATGTCGGGCATTTCAGATGGTGTTATTGACGGGGTATCCGGGATGGCAGCAGGAATACCGGGATTTTTTATGAAACTTCTGATCACAGTGATCGCAACGGTATTTATGGAACTGGAATTTCCACAGATCAGAGCATTTTTAAAGCGGCAGATTCCGGCGGAATACCAGCGTGCGTTCCGGGATGGAAAAAATTATGTGACAGGGACGATGGGAAAATGCATTATCTCTTATTGTCTGATCTTCGGGATCACGTTTGCGGAACTTGTGGCAGGTCTGTTTTTGCTTGGAATCAAAAATGCATTTGCCATTGCATTTATTATTGCGGTACTTGATATCCTTCCGGTGCTTGGAACCGGTACAGTGCTGATCCCGTGGGCGGTACTCGCCTTCGCATCGGGAAGGATCTCTACCGGAGTCGGTGTGTTCGCGCTTTACCTTGTAATAACAGTCGTGCGGAATCTGATCGAGCCGAAACTGGTGGGAAAACAGATGGGGTTATCGCCGGTGATCATGCTGCCATGTATGCTGATCGGTTTAAAATTTTTTGGAATCATCGGTCTGTTTGTAGTACCGCTTCTGGTTTCATTTCTGAAACAGTTGAATGACAGAGGGATTATAAAAATGTTTCGTTAAGCTGGGAACCATAAGTTTGTGGAATGATAAAAATAACCTCCGCTTATAAATGAAAAAATTTTGCGTTAAAAATTGAATTTTCCGGGAAATACGACGAAAATTGCATTGACGGAAAAAATTCTCTATGCTAAATTTACTCATGTATTTCTATTAAGTAGTGATACAGGAGGATGAAAAAATGAAAAAAACATTAAGCGTATTATTGACCATGGGACTTACCGTTTCCATGCTGGCAGGATGTGGCTCAAATGGAACTGCTGACAACACATCAGCAGGCAATGCATCAGATAATAATGCAGCAGACAGTACTGTAGCTGCAACAGAGAGTGGAGCAGCGGCTGGCGAGGCAAAATCGGCATCGGATATCAAGGTAGGTGTCATGTACATTGGTGATGAGAACGAAGGATATACAGCAGCACATATGGCTGGTATCGATCAGATGATGAGCAATCTTGGATTATCTGAGGATCAGGTCGTAGAAAAAACTCTGATCCCGGAAGATGAATCTGCTTATGATGCAGCAGTTGATTTAGCAGATCAGGGGTGCAACATTATTTTCGGTACAAGTTTCGGACATGAGAGCTACCTGCTTCAGGCAGCAGCAGAGTACCCGGATGTTCAGTTCTGTCATGCAACCGGATATCAGGCAGCGTCTTCCGGACTTTCAAACATGCACAACTATTTTGATTCTATCTATGAGGCACGTTATGTTTCCGGTGTTGTTGCAGGTATGAAATTAAATGAGATGATCGCAGACGGAACAATCACAGAAGATACAGCAAAGATCGGTTATGTTGGTGCATTCCCATATGCGGAGGTTATTTCCGGATTTACTTCTTTCTATTTAGGAGCAAAGAGCCAGTGCCCATCCGTAACCATGGAAGTACAGTATACAAACAGTTGGGCAGACATGTCCGGTGAAGCAGAAGTTGCAGCAAAACTGATCGATGACGGATGCGTTTTAATCAGCCAGCATGCAGATACGACAGGAGCTCCAAGCACCTGTGAGGATAAGAAAGTACCATGTGTTGGTTACAACGTTGACATGACAACTGTTGCTCCGGATGCAGCACTTACTTCTCCGACAAATAACTGGGGCGTTTATTATACACATGCAGTACAGTGTGTATTAGACGGTACACCGATCGAAACTGACTGGTGCCAGGGATTTTCAGAGGGCGCAGTTGATATCACACCGATCAATGAGGCAGTTGCAGCAGAAGGAACCGATGCAAAAGTAACAGAAGTTGAAAATGCAATTAAAGATGGTTCTATCCATGTATTTGATACATCCGCATTTACTGTAAATGGTTCTTCTTTAGAAGATCTGATCGCAGAGGGCGGTGATTATGCAAAATATGCAGATTATGTATCTGACGGATACTATCATGAGTCAGAGCTTGCATCTGCTCCATCTTTTGATATTATTATTGATGGTATCACTTCTGTGACCAACTAAGAGCATCTGCGGTGAAGAATGATTGATTAAGATTTTTAGCAGAATATAATTCTGCCATAATGCAAAAGAGCATGTCTGAATGAATGCTTTTTGTATCATAAATAAGCGGAACTGTGAAAGGACAGACCTTTTATCACAGTTCCGCAGTTTACGTTAAAGGAGGACTGTTTGTGGAACCGGTAAATGCGATTGAACTTTTGGGAGTCACCAAACGTTTTGGAGAGGTTGTCGCAAATGACAATGTAAATCTGACAGTGAGAAAGGGAGAGATCCTTTCTATATTAGGAGAGAATGGTAGTGGAAAGACTACGCTGATGAACATGCTCTCCGGTATTTATTTCCCTGATGAGGGAGAAATCCGTGTGAATGGGAAAACCGTGACGATCCGGTCCCCGAAAGATTCCTTCGAACTCGGAATTGGAATGATTCATCAGCATTTCAAGCTGATCAATATTTTGACAGCCGCCGAGAATATTATTTTAGGACTGCCGGGAAAAGAACGGCTGAATTTAAAACAGGTGGAAAAAGAAGTCAGGGAACTGACCGACCGTTATGGATTTGATTTAAATCCATCCCAGAAGATCTACGATATGTCCGTTTCACAGAAACAGACTGTTGAGATCGTAAAAGTATTGTATCGTGGTGCAGATATTCTGATCTTAGATGAGCCGACTGCCGTTTTGACACCGCAGGAGACGGAAAAGCTGTTTGCTGTGCTGCGTAACATGCGTTCTGCAGGAAAATCCATTATCATCATCACACATAAGTTAAACGAAGTGTTAGAGCTTTCTGATCGTGTGGCTGTGCTTCGAAAAGGAAAATACATAGATACCGTGGAGACAAAAGGCGCGACAGTGGAGTCTTTGACCGAGATGATGGTCGGTGAAAAAGTAACACTTGATATCAACCGTACCGAGCCGGAAAATGCAAAAAAACGAATCGAGATGCGCGGCGTTACTTGCCGGAACAAGGAAGGATTAAAAGTATTAAAAGAGGCTTCTTTTACTGCATACAGTGGGGAAATCCTTGGAATCGCCGGTATTTCCGGAAGCGGACAGAAAGAGCTTCTTGAATCTGTTGCAGGTTTACAGCCGATCGAGAGCGGAGAGATCCTTTACGATTCCCCGGAGGGAAAAGTCGAAAAAATCTCCGATATGAAGGCGGAGGATATCAAAAAACTTGGTATCGCCTTATCCTTTGTCCCGGAGGACCGTCTCGGAATGGGATTAGTCGGTTCCATGGATCTGACTGATAACATGATGATCCGCAGTTACAAGGAAGGAAAACATTTCTTTGCAGACCGTAAGGCACCGAAGAAACTGGCACAGGAGATCGTTGACAAACTTGAAGTCGTAACGCCGGGTGTTGAAACTCCGGTCAGCCGTCTTTCCGGTGGAAATGTCCAGAAAATTCTGGTAGGACGGGAGATCGCAAGCAATCCGAATGTGCTGATGGTAGCATATCCGGTGCGCGGACTTGATATCAATTCTTCCTATACGATCTATAATCTCTTAAATGACCAGAAGAAAAAGGGAGTTGCTGTCATCTGTGTCGGCGAGGACTTAGATGTGCTCTTAGAGCTGTGCGACAGGATACTTGTGTTAAATGGCGGAAGAGTTTCCGGTATTGTGGATGCGAGAAGTACCACAAAAGAAAAACTCGGACTTTTGATGACAGGTTCGGGAGAGGAGAAACAGGCAAATGAGTAAAGAAGTAAAAGAACCGGCAGTTCGTATGATAAAACGGGATACGATAAGCACTGCTAAAGCATGGGGAATCCGTCTTATAGCTGTTGTATTATCGCTGATCGTTGCAGGACTTGTGATCGTTGCGATCACAAAACAGAATCCGCTTCAGGTATATCTTGGTATCGTAGATGGTGCGGTTGGAAGCAGCCGCCGTGTGTGGGTGACGATCCGCGAGACATTAGTACTTTTATGTATTGCGATCGGACTGACGCCTGCATTTAAAATGAAGTTCTGGAATATCGGAGCTGAGGGACAGATCTTAATGGGAGGTATGGCAACCGCCGCACTGATGATCTATGCGGGGGATGCAATGCCAAACTGGCTTCTTCTGATCCTGATCTTTATTGCAAGTGCCACAGCAGGTCTGATCTGGGGATTGATCCCGGCAGTGTTTAAGGCATATTTTAACACAAATGAAACATTGTTTACGCTGATGCTTAATTATGTGGCAATGCAGCTTGTAACATTTGCCATTGTATTCTGGGAGAATCCATCCGGTTCGAATACGGTCGGTATTATCAATGCAGCAGGACAGAAAGGTTGGTTCCCATCTGTGTTTGGAAATATGTATGGACTGAATGTGATCGTGGTTCTTGTCATCACACTCGGTATGTATGTATACATGAAATACAGTAAACAGGGATATGAGATCGCTGTTGTCGGAGAAAGCCAGAATACCGCGCGTTATGCCGGCATCAATGTAAAAAAAGTAATCATCCGTACCATGATGATTTCCGGTGCTATTTGTGGTCTTTCCGGCTGTCTGATCGTCAGCGGTGCAAGCCATACGATTTCTACAAGTACAGCAGGCGGACGTGGATTTACCGCGATCATCGTAGCATGGATGTCTAAATTTAATCCATTTGCCATGATCTTAGTATCTGCATTTTTAGTATTTATGCAGCAGGGATCGATCCAGATCGCTTCCCAGTTTGGTTTAAATGAGAATGCATCAGATATCATTACAGGTATTTTGCTGTTTTTCCTGATCGGATGTGAGTTTTTCATTAATTACAGACTGGAATGGAAAAAGAACCATAAGGAGGGAAAATAAATGAATCTGCTTATGACATTTATACAAAAAGCAATCGGACAGGGCGTTGCGATATTATTCGGTGCGACCGGAGAGATCGTGACAGAAAAGTCCGGTAACTTAAATCTTGGAATACCGGGTATCATGTACATGGGTGGTATTGCCGGTCTGATGGGTGCTTTTTTCTATGAGAATGGCAATGAAAATCCAAATGGATTTATTGGTCTTTTGATCGCCTTTTTTGCAACACTGATCGTAGCTGCGTTAGGCGGACTGATCTATAGTTTTTTAACGATCACACTGCGTGCAAACCAGAATGTTGTCGGTCTTGCGCTTACAACATTTGGTGTAGGTTTTGGTAACTTCTTTGGTGGATCTATCTCAAAACTTGCAGGAGGTGTCGGACAGATTTCCGTACAGACAACAGCGGCTGCGTTTCGTGCAAAGATTCCGGGACTTTCCGCGATTCCTTTTGTCGGAGATTTATTATTTTCCTATGGATTTCTGACCTATTTGTCCGTGATCCTTGCGGTATGCATGACTTATTTTCTGAAAAAGACCAGACGCGGATTAAACTTACGTGCAGTCGGAGAGAGCCCGGCAACCGCAGATGCTGCAGGTATCAATGTATCGAAATATAAATATATTGCAACCGTGACAGGGGCAGCAATAGCAGGTCTTGGCGGACTTTATTTTGTCATGGAATATCTAGGAGGAACCTGGTCAAACAACGGTTTCGGTGACCGCGGATGGTTAGCGATCGCACTTGTTATCTTAGCACTCTGGAATCCGGATCATGCGATCTGGGGATCATTTCTTTTTGGCGGACTTTATATTTTATATATTTATCTGCCGGGACTGACACGTGCAACACAGGAACTTTGCAAAATGCTTCCTTATGTAGTAACGATCATTGTGCTTGTTATTACAAGTAAACGGAATAAACTGGAAAACCAGCCGCCGGCAAGCCTTGGAGAGGCATATTTCAGGGAAGATCGGTAATAGTTCCGGGAGAGGTGCGGGATATACGTTCTGCATAAAATCAGACAGAAAGAAAAGAAATCACTTTGCGGACAGCAGCACTTATCTGGGTGCTGCTGTTTGTGACTAAACATATTTCACGTTCCGGGATAGGCTCCACAAGGCGGATCGCGTAGGCATTGCCGCGTGCGATCGCTTCCGCAGCGAGCTCTTCCGGATAAAAACCGATACCGAGGTTGTGTGTGATCATCGGCAGGATCTGGTCGGTGGTAGCAGCCTCCATATCCGGTGCGAACATCAGACCGTGACTTAAAAAATAACGGTGATACAATTCTCTTGATCCGGTGCCGTCGGCAAGCCCTATGAATGGTATCCCGGAAAGATCGTTTAAGCTTCGGATCTGCGAAGCCAATTCTTTATATTTTGTTCCCCCAATCAGAATTTCACGGTAGGAGGCAAGGTGCGTTTTGTGCAGTGGCTTTTGGATGGCGAGCGGTGAGGTGACGGCTGCAAAATCGACAACTTTGCTCTCTAATGCTAAAATTGCCTGTGGTGTGGAGTGATTGAAAATACGGATGCGTACATGAGGATATTGTTCATGAAAACGTTCTAACACCGGAAGCAGCCGCAGGCGTAACGCATTTTCGCTGGCTCCGATGGAAACCAGTCCATTTTCGAGTTCCATGTTCTGACGGATCTCATCTTCCCCAAGCGAAAGCTGCTCATAGGCGATCGCAACATGTTCATATAATCTTTTCCCTTCGGGAGTCAGTGTGATACCCTTGTTGGAACGTAAAAAAAGCGTACAGTGTAATTCTGCTTCCAGGTTATTCATGCACCTTGTGATATTTGGCTGGTTATTGTGCAGTGCCTCGGCAGCTCTGGTAAAACTTTTATATTGTGCAACATAGTAGAAAATACGGTAATAGTCGTAAGTGATCATGCGGTGTTTGCCTCCTGTGATTTTTATTTTACCATATAAAAATCATATGACAGATATATCAATAATACTTTTTACATCTGATAACAGGGATACTATAATACAGACGGTGTGAGAAATCAATGCGAAAAAAGGAATAAGAGGTGAGAACATTGGCTTTGAATCAAAATGAGCCAAGGAGTACCAAAGTGCAGATGTCGGAGGCGTTTATCACGAGTGTGTTTCTGGCACTGTCCGGTGGATTTCAGGATGCGTACACATATTTTACGAGAGATGGCGTGTTCTCGAATGCACAGACCGGAAACGTGGTACTCATGAGTCAGCATTTTATGATGGGAGAGTGGAGTGAGGGATTGCGTTATCTTCTTCCATTGCTTGCATTTGCAGTCGGTGTGTTCGTGGCAGAGCGGATACAGGGAAGTTTTAAGTATGCGAGAAAACTGCACTGGAGGCAGTCAGTATTACTCTGCGAAATTGCGATTCTGGTGCTGGTCGGATTTCTGCCGGAAAAACTGGATATGGCAGCAACCGTCCTGGTTTCGTTTTCCTGTGCCATGCAGGTACAGACATTCCGGAAAGTCGGCGGATATTCCTATGCGAGCACAATGTGTATCGGAAATCTGCGGAGCGGGACAGCAGCATTTTCACTGTACCTCAGGGAAAAACGTCCCGAGCAGATCAGACAGGCACTTTACTATTTTGGAATCATTTTATTCTTTGCAGTCGGTGCGGGAATCGGAGGTAATCTGTCTGTGCGGTACGGGTTCCATGTGATCTGGATATCTGGTGGACTTCTGTTGATCAGTTTTCTGCTGATGTTCTTAGAAAAGATTAGATAATGGAGGGAAAAGGATGGAGACAATATTTCCAAGAGAAGAAAAAGCAGATCTGTTGTTTGATAAAATTTTGAAAGATCCGGAAGCCTGTGAGCGTCTGATGCAGACTTTTTATGGAGAAATTGATTCGGATCTTGAACTGGTGGGGGGATATCTTCCGCCGGAACAGTTTGCAAAGGCATTGTTTGATGCCTATAAAAACCGGGATCTGACAGCATTTTTGATGGCAGTCTGCAAAAACAGCATGTTTGACTTACTGCGCAACTCATTTTTAGCACCGTTCCGCTTTAATGCGGACGGACAGATCAATCCGTATCTGCTCACAGACGAGGATGGAAATCTGATCCAGACAAAGGAGATCCATGTGAGTGAAAAAGATTATAACCGGTTTAAAAAGGTATTCCGGAAAGAGAAAGGTGTAAAGATGTATCTTGCATACGGATACCGCAAGCGTCACAGTTATAATGCAGATACGATGGATGTGATGGAATATAAGATGGGTGAGCACATCGGTCTTTTGCTTGTCTATGAATTGCCGGATACGGTAAAACAGCAGAGGACGGAAGCACAGGCATATGCGGCAGTGTGGGATATCATGATGAAACTGCAGAAAGACCTGCCGCGTTCTTTTGTTTATTACGGACAGGATTCGTTGGAAGATGAGGGACAGCGGTTTGATGAACTGGGTGTATTTCTGCCGATCCACCGTTTTTCGGAACGGTTGGAAAAGAGTATTGATACAGTAGATAAGATTGTACATGCACAAGCATAAAAGGAGTGTGAATATTTATGTTAACAGCAGTAACTGGTACTAACTGGGGCGATGAAGGAAAAGGACGTATTGTAGATTTACTGAGTGAACACGCGGACTATGTGGTTCGTTATCAGGGAGGAAACAATGCAGGACATACCGTAGTGACAGATAAAGGTAAATTTGTTTTGAATCTGCTGCCGTCCGGTATTCTGCATCCGGAGGTTGTCTGTGTACTTGGAAACGGAATGGTCATTGATCCGGATCACTTAAGACATGAGATCGAGATGATGCGCTACATGAATGTACAGATCAGCCCCCAAAATTTAAAGATATCGGAAAAGGCGACCGTCTGTATGCCATTCCACGTCAGACAGGACGTTTTAGAGGAGGAGAGACTCTCTAAGACCGGCGAGGCATTTGGTTCCACAAAAAGAGGAATCGCCTATGCCTATGGCGATAAATATATGAAGAAAACGCTTCGGATGGGTGATCTTTTATATCTGGATTCGGAAGTAATCAAAAAACGAATCGCAATGATCGTGGAAAGTAAAAACCTGATCCTTGAAAAGGTATATGGTCAGAAAACGCTCTCGGTAGAAGAAGTCATGGACTGGTGCCGGGGACAGGCAGAATTTTTAAAACCATATATTATCGATACGGGGGCACTTTTGGAAAAGGCAGCTGCAGAAGGAAAAGACATCTTCTTCGAGGCACAGCTTGGCGCATTGCGTGACATTGATTACGGAATTTATCCATACACATCCAGCTCCAGTACTATCGCAGCCTATGCGACGATTGGTGCAGGCATTCCAAAGAGACAGCCGGATCGGGTTGTGGGAGTCATGAAAGCATACTCAACCTGTGTCGGTGAAGGACCGTTTGTGGCAGAAAAGGCAGCAGGCGAAGAATGGAATGAAAAATTAAGAAAAGCAGGAAATGAATTTGGGGCAGCAACCGGACGTCCGAGAAGGGTCGGACCATTTGATGCAGTTGCGAGCCGATATGGATTACAATGCCAGAATGCAGGGGACATTGCATTGACAAAGCTCGATGTATTAAGCTGTTTTGAAAAGATTCCGGTAATCATGGGATATCGTGTAAATGGAAAACTTATCACGGATTTTCCAACCAATATCCTGCTTGATGATGCAATGCCGGAGATTGAGATGTTAGACGGATGGAATTGTGACATTTCATCCTGCCAGAACTGGAATGATCTTCCGGAAAATGCAAAGAAGTATATTGAAAGGATCGAAGAGCTGATCGGACATTCCATTTATCTTGTTTCCACCGGGGCAAAGAGAGATGCATATTTACTGAAAGAGTAAAAAAGAAAAGGCTGACAGAAAGGATTCGGTAGGTGAATTTGCATCTGTCAGTCTTTTTTCTATAGAATATGTTATTCGCCAAATACTGGTTTGCGGGTGACATGAGTTTCCTCGTGTAGGGTGGTTCCGGGGGTTTTCGATTGGCAAATTGCATCAAGCCGGGACT
>ERZ791842.136-NODE-136-length-83855-cov-7.67184_pt1 | contig 83855 bp, 76 predicted proteins | sample MGYA00509944_ERZ791842 | MGnify/ENA primary metagenome ERZ791842 (study PRJEB30046, sample SAMN00715263) | human gut metagenome | study: EMG produced TPA metagenomics assembly of the A metagenome-wide association study of gut microbiota in type 2...
TGCCGCCGACGGCACCCCTGCCGACGGCACCCCCTTCCAGATCTTCAGCCGTGGCGTGGCCAGCTTCTTTGTGGGCTTTGGCCTGGACCAGCACTTTGCTTCCGTGTTCATGACCATGTGCGTTTCCGCTCTGGCCCTGACCAGCCTGGACGCTGTGGCCCGTATCGGCCGTATGAGCTTCCAGGAGCTGTTCAGTGTGGATGACATGGAGCACGCTGAGGGCTGGCGCAAGCTGCTGTGCAACGTGTACTTCTCCACCATCATCACTCTGGTGTTCGGCTTCATCCTGACCAAGATCGGCTACGCCAACATCTGGCCGCTGTTCGGTTCCGCCAACCAGCTGCTGAGCGCTCTGGTGCTGGCCACCCTGTGCGTGTTCCTGAAGGTCACCGGCCGCAGCAACAAGATGATCTTCCCCCCGCTGATCATCATGCTGTGCGTCACCTTCACCGCTCTGGTGCAGCGCCTGATCGCTATGGTCAAGGCCATCAGCACCGCCGCTTCTGTGACCATCCCCGCTGGCGAGACCACCTGGGGCGCTGTGTTCATCGCAAACGGCCTGCAGCTGATCCTGGCTGTCCTGCTGATCGTTCTGGGCCTGAACATCGTGGTCCACTCCTTCAAGGCTTACCAGAAGGCTGAACAGAACAGCGAAGTCAAGGCCTGATCTTCCGGCTTTTGCTGAACTGAATCCGTAAAAACGAAGCAGCCGCTGACAGTTTCACGCCGTCAGCGGCTGTTTTTTTGTTATTCTTCCGGCAGTTCCATTTCGTGTTCCATCGACACAAAGCCAAACCGCTCATACAACGGCCTGCCCATCGCGGTTGCTTCCAGCGAGATGGCCGTTACTCCGCGCCGGTGCGCATCCTCCACCAGCAATGCAAGGGTATGCGCCGCAACACCCTGACGCCGGTACTGCGGTGCCGTGTACATGTTCATGATGTATGCCTTTTGACCGGTGGAGTTGTGAACGGTCGGCATGACCTGAAAATAGCTCACCGCGCCCGTGCCAACCAGTGTATCTCCGTCCCAGACGAGATATGCCGTGTGGGTGTCCTCGGCAAAAGCCTTCCGGTAATAGGCCCGTGTCTGACACTCTACCTCCGGCAACGGAGCATCATCCGGCAGCAGATTGGCCGCCCGCAGCACCCGGCAGCGCACCGTCACAAGCAATTCCAGATCTTCCAGCGTGGCTTTCTGATATCTGAGGTTCAGCACTGGTGTTCCTCCCAGCTCTGCAGCACGGCAAGCTGTACTTCGGTGTGGAACCAGTGTTCCCCGCCCTGCAGGATGGTCAGATGTGCCCCGCTCTGCCGGCGGAACCGCTCCATCACCGCACGGGAGGTCAGCGCATCCTTGTCGCCGTACAGCACCTGGGTGGGTGTATGCCACTGCAGGGGATGCTCCCGCACCCAGCACAGATACGGCCACGAAAGCGTTTCTCCCATCTCCGTGGGGATCTCCCCTGCTGCCTTCAGCTGTTCTTCGGTGACATGGGCGCCCTGCATCATGCTCAGGATGAGGGTTTCCATATCCACCACCGGGGACACGAGCAGGGCCTTTTCCGGCTTTTCTGCCCGCAATGCCTGCATAGCCAGCCATGCCCCGATGCTGACCCCATAGAGCCGGATATGCGGCCAGACCGGCTGCATCCGGGCATAGACTGCCTGAATTTCCGGCACCACCGCCCACGGCAGCAGCTGTTCCGGGCGGTCCCTGCGCGCTCCGTGTTCGGGCAGGTCGATGGCCAGCACCTGCCAGCCTGCTGCGCAGGCGGTGTTTGCAAAGCGCTCAGCCTCTTCCTTGCAGCCGTTTTTCCCGTGGACATAAAGATACACCTTGCGGCTGCGCTCGCCGTACAGGATGGCCGGAACGCCCGCAAGGGTAAGATTTTGTTTTTTCATAGAGAGATTTCTCCTTCGTCATAACCCCGGCACAAAAATGCCTGAGAGGGTTCTTTTCTCCATGATAGCACACCTGCCGCACAAACACAAACAAAAAGGGGCCGCAGCACCCATAACAGGTACTGCGGCTCCCGTTTTGCCTTAGAAGTAAAACTTACTTCACCATGCTTGCAACTTCAGCAGCGAAGTCGTCAGCACGCTTCTCCAGGCCTTCGCCCTTCTGGAAGCGGGCAAACTTGACGATCTTGATGTCGCCGCCCAGGTCCTTTGCGACCTTTGCGGTGTACTGAGCAACCGTCAGGTCGCCGTCCTTGACGAACTCCTGATCGACCAGGCAGTTCTCCTTGAAGAACTTCTTGATCTTGCCCTCGATCATCTTCTGCTTCACAGCCTCAGGCTTGTTGGCGGTCTTGGGATCGCCAGCCATCTGGACCAGCATGATCTCCTTCTCCTTGGCCACGACCTCAGCCGGGACAGAAGCCTCGTCAACATAGCCGGGGTTGGCAGCTGCAACCTGCATTGCGATGTCCTTGCCGTAAGCAACGAACTCGTCCTTGGCCTCGATGCCATTGGTGGTCTCGAAGTTGACCAGGATGCCGTGGGTGCCGCCGCCGTGGACGTATGCAGAGCAGACGCCCTCGTAACGGACGAAACGGCGGACCTTGATGTTCTCCTTGATGACCAGGATCAGCTCCTTCAGAGCCTGATCGACAGTCTCATCACCCATCTTGCAGTTCATCAGGGCCTCAACGTCAGCAGGGTTCTGCTCCATGATGACCTTGGTGGTGTCCTTGACGAACTTGACGAACTTGTCGTTCTTGGCAACGAAGTCGGTCTCAGCGTTGACCTCGATGACAACACCGACCTTGCAAGCGGGGCAGTAATCAGCGTAGACCATGCCCTCAGCAGCAATACGGCCAGCCTTCTTGGCAGCGGTAGCCAGACCACGCTCGCGCAGGATCTCGATTGCCTTCTCGAAGTTGCCGTCAGCCTCGGTCAGAGCCTTCTTGCACTCCATCATGCCGCAGTCGGTCTGCTTGCGCAGTTCCATAACGTCCTTTGCAGAAATAGCCATTTTTGTTATTCTCCCTTACACGTTATTTGTTTGGTTGTGAGATGGGAAATCAGGCGTTTGCTGCATCCTCAGCGGGAGCGGCCTCCTGGTTGCCCTGCTTGCCTTCCAGCACAGCGTCAGCCATAGCGCCAGCGATCAGCTTGACAGCGCGGATTGCGTCGTCGTTGCCGGGGATCACGTAGTCGATCTCGTCGGGGTTGCAGTTGGTATCAACGATAGCCACGATGGGGATGTTCAGCTTGCGGGCCTCAGCAACAGCGATGCGCTCCTTGTGAGGATCGACGATGAACATAGCCTTCGGCAGGGTCTTCATGTTCTTGACGCCGCCCAGGTACTTGTCCAGCTTCTCCATCTCCAGCTCCAGCTTAGCCACTTCCTTCTTGGGCAGCAGCTCGAAGGTGCCGTTCTCCTTCATCTTAGCCAGCTGATCCATGCGGTCGATGCGCTTACGGATGGTGCGGAAGTTGGTCAGCATACCGCCCAGCCAGCGAGCATTGACATAGTGCATGCCGCAGCGCAGAGCCTCGTCACGGATGGACTCCTGAGCCTGCTTCTTGGTGCCGACGAACAGGATATCGCCGCCCTCAGCTGCAACTTCCTTCACATAGTTGTAAGCCTCGTCCAGCTTCTTCACGGTCTTCTGCAGATCGATGATGTAGATGCCGTTGCGCTCGGTGAAGATGTACTTCTTCATCTTGGGGTTCCAGCGGCGGGTCTGGTGACCGAAGTGCACACCTGCCTCGAGAAGCTGCTTCATAGAAACGACTGCCATAGTAAAATACCTCCAGATATTGTTTTGCCTCCGCACACCGTGATCCGGCACCGTATCGGACGGCTCCGGACTGCCCTCCACCCAAAAGGGCACAAAAGGGCATAGTGATGCGTGTGTAATGCCTTGTTATCATAGCACAAAAAGTGCACGGTTGCAAGAGTTTTTCTCTGTTTTGTCCAAAAAAGTTTCCGGATTTTTGCTTATTTGCCTTTGGCGGGCTCTGCCACGCTTTCCAGCCCCATGCGGGTGAGGGCATAGCCCTTGCCAAACATCAGGTCATATTGCAGCATCCAGTGCTCCTGGGTCCAGCGCTGCTGGAACTCGGTGGGTTCCAGCGTGGTGGTGCCGTCCAGGTTCATGGTCACGCCGCGGGTGCAGGCGCGGCTGGCCACCCGGAGCTGCCGGTTCAGGAACTGGAAGTACAGCGGCTGCTGCAGGCCGTAGAGGTTCATCATCACCGGCGAGATGTCGTAGGCGGCAATGGTGCCCAGGTCCACCTGTGCGTCACTGTAGTTGGACCACAGGAGCAGCGTGGTCTGGTGCAGGCGGGGGTCCGCGCTGGAATCGCTGGCATAGCCGGTGGTGGTGTACACGTCGTAGTTGGAGTCGATGGGGTTGTAGTGGTCGCCCCAGAACACCAGAATGACCGGCTCATCCACCTGCGAGAAGTACGCCGTCAGCTTGCCCAGCATGGCGTCGGCGTCCCGGATGCCGGTGGCAAAGTCCTCCAGCGCGCCCACCGTGCTGGCCTTCATGCCCGCCGGGTGTTCCAGCACCTTCACGCGCTGGTCGTCGGGGTAGTTGTCCTTATTATAATTGGTATGATTCTGCATGGTGACTGCGTGCAGGAACACCGGCTCGTCGGAGGATGCCTTCATCTTCTCATACTGGCCGATGATCTGGTCTGCCATGGAATCATCCGTGACCAGGCCGTTCGTCCAATAGTGTTTGCGCACCTTGGTCACACCATGCATGTCTTCCAGACTGATAAAATCATCCAGTCCCAGGTTGGGGTAAGCCGTGTCGCGGCTCCAGTACTTGGCCCAGAAGCAGTGCACGGCGGCCGTCTGGTAGCCCTGCGTCTTGAGGTAGCTGGGCAGGGCGAACATGGGCTTGGTGACGTGCTGCTGATAGGGCTTGGAGCCGCTGGGCAGGAAGGACGCCGAATAGCCGGTCAGAGCCTCGAACTCCACATCACAGGTGCCACCGCCAAAGCTGGGGCTGTAGGCCCGACCATAGGCGCTGGTCTGCTGCAGGGCGTGCAAGTTGGCCGACACATCCGTGTCGAACTTGATGCCGTACTGTTCCAGCTCCGACACATCCCAGTAGGACTCGTTCATCACATAAATAATGGTAGGCTTTTTTACCTGCTCGTCCTTGGCGGTGGTGGCCGCGTAGCTGGTGGGGTACAGCGGGCTGGTGGAGAACTTCCGGCTCTCGTCCACATTGTCCAGAATGGCATCCACCGTCTCTTCTGAGTAGTTGTCCGGCTTGTCGATCTCCAGATTGGACAGGTTGGTCATAAAGCCGGTGACAACACCATAGTAGCGGTAATAGCGGTCCTGCATCCAGGCGTCCGGCACGATGCCGATGGCCTGGCAGACGGCCGGCTGCAAATACACGCCAAAAATCAGCAGGCACAGGGCCGCTGCGGTGGCCGCACTGCCCGCCACACGGGGCAGCCAGCGCTGTTTATGCCGCCCACGGTACAGGAAAAAGCTGCCCGCCATCAGCGCCAGTTCCACCACGACCGTGACGATCATGCTGGTCTGGATCTTGATGCCGGCAGCGGACGCCACACCGGCGGCCTCCGACACCTGTGCCAGATCCCAGGGCAGGAAGGGTTCACCGCGCAGCTGCAGGGTATAGAAATTCACCGCGCAGGGTACGCAGCCCAGTACCGCCATGCCCAGCGTAGACAGGGGCGGCAGCCGGAAGATCCAGTCCAGCAGCAGCCAGATCAGAAACAGGAACAGCCATGCCAGCAGATAGGCCTCGGCATGGGGGAAAATAAAGTTTGTAACGGTGTCCGCCGTCAGCGCACCGCGGGCGATCCACTCGCCCAGCAGCATCGTGATCAGCGATGCCGCCAGCGGGAACGCCATGCGGGCCACCAGAAGCGGCTTGGGAGTTTTCAACGAATTCATGGGTCCGATCCTTTCCACATCTACCAGCAGAATCTCCTCGGTTCGTGCTTTTGCACAAGCCTTCTGCGATTATTATAGTCATTCCTCCGAAAATGTCCACCCCTGTTTTACAAAAAAATTACCCGTTTTTTGTAAAATCTGCTCAGAGCCCCAGCCTTGCGCGCAGGCTCTGCCACAGCCCGGGCTTCGAGGGCGCAGCCGAGGGCAGCTGGGTATGCACCAGCACTGCGTCGGTGCCGATGGTCTCGATCTCCTGCCACGGAATGGTCAGGTTCTCTTCCCTGCCCAGCAGGCCGAACAGACGGGGCCGCCCCAGCAGGATCAGGCTCTGCAGACGGGCGGTGGCGGGATCAAAGGCCAGATCATCGGCCCGGCCCAGGCACACCCCCTGCTCCAGCTGCACAACTTCCTTTTCGCAAAGTTCCCGGATGGTCACAGCACCTCTCCCCTCTCTGCCACCAGCCTATGCGGCCCGGGCCGCGTCCATGCAAAAAGCGGTGGAAAAGCACCGCCGGGTTGTGGTATACTGGAGCTGTTCCCCATCAACTCTGAATAAAGCGAGGCAGCTTGTATGTATAAAAGTATCGTGTTTGACCTGGGCGGCGTGATGATCGACTTTGACCCCAGGGGCTATCTGGTGGACCGCCTGTGCAACGCCGAGACCGAGGAAGAGGTCTACGACCTGACCTTTGGCAGCGAGGAATGGAAGCTGCTGGATGCCGGGCTCATCTCCCGCTTTGACGGCAACCACCGGATGCTGGAAAAGGCCCGGGCTGCGGGCCGTGCCTTTGAGGTGCAGGGCGTGCTGGATGACTGGCTGCACATCCTGCGGCCCCGGCACCGGATGGAAGAGCTGGTGCGCCGCCTGAAGAGCCACGGCTACTGCGTGTACTACCTGAGCAACATCCCGCAGGATGTGCTGGACCTGCTCCGGGACCGGGGCGTGCTGGACGGCTTTGACGGTGGTGTGGCTTCCTGTGAGGTGCACGTCAACAAGCCGGACCCGAAGATCTACAAGGCCCTGCTGGACAAGTATTCTCTCAAGGCCGAGGAGTGCGTGTTCATCGACGACCGGCTGGAGAATGTGCAGGCCGCCTTTGCGCTGGGCTTTGCCGGCATCCAGATGAAGGACAGCGTCGGCACCCTGGTGCGCAGCCTTGCCACCTGCAACGTGACGCTGCGGTAACCTTTCTACAGACAAACAGCCCCCGCCGGGCATTCTCCTCCCGGCGGGGGCTGTTTCTTGTGTGCAGAATTACTTTTCCTCGTAGTTCTGGCAGTAGTGCGGGGTGCCTTCCTGCTGCGTATTGCAGGTGCACTGCTCGGTCACTTTGATCTGCGGCAGGTCACATTTGCAGCCGGCCACATTGTGGCAGCATGCGCAGACATCACAGGTAACACCGATGTTTTCCATATTGATCACCTCTCTGCAGACAGGATGCCCCGTCTGCCGGGCGATTATGCATCTGTTTTTTGCGCTTCCCGTTTTGCCTTGAGGGTCACCGCCACATGTTTCACGGACAGCACCGGGTGCACCGGCAGCATCCGGGGACCGGCCCAACGCATCACCGCGCGGATCTGCTCCCGCATGGCGGGCTTGTAGCAGTGCACTTTGCAGGCCGAACAGAAGGTCTTGGTCTCCATGAACGGGCATTTGTCAATGCGGGCCAGTGCGTAGTCCTGCAGTTCCTGACAGGCCGGGCACAGCTGCCCTTTGGGTGTTTTGTGCTGTTTGCGGCAGTAAAGCGCGATCATCTCGCTCACCAGCAATTTTTCGTCGGCACGTTTTTTGTCTAAGTTCTTCGGAGTCTCCTTCATGAGATCCATTCCTCCTGCTGTTTTTACTCCCGCTTCCGGCCTGAGCGCACCGCTGCACGGCGCACTGCATGACGCAGCACCGCAAAGCAGGCTGTCACTCCAACTGCCACCACCACTGCCATACACACTGTCCTTCCAAAACCAAACGGCAGGGGCCGAGAGCGCTGTACCGCGCCCATCTTATCCCCTGCCGCATGTATTTACGTTCTTCTGTACAGGGCTGTCCGCAGTAGAACTGCCGGAACCGGTCCTATTAGTTTAGACGAACAAACCCCATTTGTCAAGAGACGCCCGGTCTGTGATTACCAGGCAGCCAGGTCTGCGCCCAGCTTGCGGCAGGCGGCCTGCACGTCATCGTCCGGAGCCTCGTTGCAGATCAGGCCCTCGCCGCCGAACACCTGTGCACCGTCGCCCTGGGCACGCTCCACCCAGTCGCGCATCCACTGGCCGTCGCCCCAGCCGTAGGAGCCGAACATCGCCACCTTCTTGCCGTTCAGCGAGCCCTCCAGATCCGAGAACATCGGCTCAAACTCGCTCTCCTCCAGCTGCTCGGCACCCATTGCAGGGCAGCCAAAGGCGACCACATCATACTCGCCCAGCTTGGCGGCGTTCATCTCGCTGCAGGGGATGATGGTGGCGTTGGCACCTGCGCCCTCTGCGATGCAGTTTGCCATGGTCTCGGTGTTGCCGGTCTGGCTCCAGAATACGATTGCTACTTTGCTCATTTGAATCGACCTCTCTCAATCAATCTTTCGTTAGTTTACGCTAACTTTCAGCTCCAGAAAAATGCGGCCGGACGATGCCGACGCATTTCTCGTGGTTAGTTTTTTCTAACCATCAACAGAATACCACAGGTTGGCAGGCTTGTCAAGGTTTACTTCTCAAAAACATGGAACAGAAGCAGCAATCCCCCATAAATCACCGGCTGATGCAGCAGATAGATCCCCAGCGAATGTCGGCCCAGCCAGCCCAGCGGCGCACAGACCGACCGGCGCAGCGGCTCCATGCGGGCCCGCCCCATGCAGAAATGCAGGAAGTACCCTGCCCAGAACAAAAACAGCCAGGGCAGCAGCGGAAAGTAATCCGTGGAGAAAAAGCCCCGCGGGAAAAAGCCGAAGAACGCCGTGAAGAGGTTGGCATACCAGGCACCCGGCAGCAATATCTGCCACGGGCCCAGCTGCCAGAAACCATCCTGCGTGTGGTAGGTTGCCGCGAAGAGCAGCAGCGACACCACCAGCCCGGCCCATGCCGGGATCTTTTGCAGCAGCGGCTGCAGAAGGCCGGTGATGAGCATGGCCGCCCCCAGCAGGGTGAGCACCCCGAACACGACCCGGTCCTCCGGCATGAACAGCAGCGTGACCGCCGTGACCAGCACCCCCGCCCCGGAAACGATCAGCCCGCGCCGCAGCGGGCGATGCCCCAGCGGCAGGCAGAAGCCAGACAGCAGAATGAACACCCAGCAGATGCTCTGCTGCCACAGGTGTCCCTGCCAGCCCGTATACCATGTGGCAGACATGCCAAACAAAAAGATCAGATCCCAACAGGCATGATAGCCGATCATGCTGAGCAGGTCCAGCCCGCGCAGCTCATCCAGCAGCGCATAGCGGCCCGCTGCCGGTTTGTTTTTGGAAGGTATGTCCATTCCCGTCCCCTCTTTTCGTGCAGTTGGTTCCAGTATAAGCCGCTGGGCCGGGGTGTGTCAAGGCGCAAAAAGCCCGCTGCACGGCGGGACGCACTGTGCAGCGGGCAGAATGGATGACTGGGGAAACCTGATCAGACTTCGGTGTTGAAGTAGCGCTTCAGCAGGCCCTCGAAGCCGCGGCCGTGCCGGGCTTCATCCTTCGCCATCTCATGGACGGTATCGTGGATGGCATCCAGGTTCAGGGCCTTTGCCTTCTTGGCCAGATCCATCTTGCCGGAGCAGGCACCGCACTCGGCCTCGGCACGCATCATCAGGTTCTTCTTGGTGCTGTCGGTCACGACCTCGCCCAGCAGCTCGGCAAAGCGGGATGCATGGTCAGCTTCCTCATAAGCGTAGCGCTTGTAAGCCTCGGCGATCTCGGGGTAGCCCTCACGCTCTGCCACACGGGCCATGGCCAGGTACATGCCGACCTCGCTGCACTCACCCTCAAAGTTGGCGCGCAGACCGTCCACGATCTCCTGGGGCACACCCTCAGCCTTGCCGATGCCCACCACATGCTCGGTCACATAGGTGTTGCCGGTCTTTTCCACAAAAGCGGAGGCCGGAGCCTTGCAGACAGGGCACTGAGCCGGGATCTCACCTTCAGCAATGTAACCACAAACGGTGCAAACATATTTCTTCATAAGAACAGACCTCCATCATTCTCTGATTGATTCATTTTGAAATCGAAGTGCAGGTGTTGGTACTCACCAGCCCTTCTCATGGCTCTATTATAGCGAATAATTCCTAGTTAGTCAAGCATAATTTTAAGAATTATTCTCAATTACAAAAAACTGGCAAGGTCACTAAAAACCTTGCCAGAAAACTATGCGCTTTGCCGGGTTTCCTCGGACGCATCTATTTTATTGTAGGGAGATCAGACCTGCAGGTTGCTGCTGGAAGCAGCCTCGGAGCCGTCGGCAGCGTCAAACTCGTAGTCGTTGCCGGGCAGGATGGCGTTGAGCAGAATGCCGGCAATGGCAGCGATGGCCAGACCGGACAGGTTGATGGTAACGCCTGCGATGGCAAAGCTGACGCCGCCCACCGAGTTGAAGCCCAGGGCGCACACCAGAATGACAGCGGCCACGATCAGGTTGCGGCTGTTGGTAAAGTCCACCCGGTTCTCCACCACATTGCGGACACCGATGGCGGAGATCATGCCGTAGAGCACAAAGCTGATGCCGCCGATGATGCCGGTGGGGATGGTGTTGATGACAGCCTCAAACTTGGGGCTGAAGCTCAGGATGATGGCCAGCACAGCGGCAATGCGGATGACCAGCGGGTCGTAGATCTTGCTCAGGGCCAGCACGCCGGTGTTCTCGCCGTAGGTGGTGTTGGCCGGGCCGCCCAGCAGGCCGGCCATGGTGGTGGCCAGACCGTCGCCCAGCAGGGTGCGGTTCAGGCCGGGGTCATTGATATAGTTGTGGCCGACGGTGGCGCTGATGGCGGCGATATCGCCCACATGCTCCATCATGGTAGCCAGTGCGATGGGGATGATGGTGAACAGAGCGCTGATGAACTCCGGGCTGCCGTCAATGGCAAACAGACCCATGGCCTCCTTGTGCAGGGGGATGCCGAACCAGGCCGCGTCGGCGATCTTCTGGAAGTCCACGGCACCGGTGACCAGAGCCACCGCGTAGGACACCAGCACACCGATCAGGATGGGCAGGATCTTGACCATGCCTTTACCCCAGATGTTGCAGATAATGACCACGCCCAGCGCCACAAAGGCCAGCAGCCAGTTGGTCTGGCAGTTTTTGATAGCAGAGGGAGCCAGGATCAGGCCGATGGAGATGATAATGGGGCCGGTGACCACCGGGGGGAAGAACCGCATGATGCGGCGGATGCCGAAGGTGGAGATCAGCAGGCTGGCCACCAGGTACACCAAGCCGGAGAAGGCAACGGCGGCACAGGCGTAGGGCAGCATCTTGGTGTTGACCACGGTCAGGTTGCCGTCTGCATCAGCCAGCATGGGAGCCACGATGGAGAAACCGCCCAGGTAGGCAAAGGAGGAGCCCAGGAAGGCCGGGACCTTCTTTTTGGTGATCAGATGGAACAGCAGCGTGCCCAGACCAGCGCACAGCAGCGTGGTGGAAACGCTCAGGCCGGTGAGCAGCGGCACCAGCACGGTGGCTCCGAACATGGCGAACATGTGCTGCACGCCCAGGATGAACATCCGGCCCGCACCCAGCTGGCGCGCGTCGTAAATGCCCTTGGAGTAATCGATCTGTTTACTCATGGATTTTGTATACCTCCTGCATCGACCCAAAAAAAGAGGCATTGCCGCGGTGAACGGCAGTGCCTCCTGAATTGGGAACAATAATGACGCCCGGAAAAATAAAAACAGAACGGCGCAGTCGATGCATATTCGGCATACCGCTCTCTCCTTTCGTCCGGGTCTTCCAAACCGCCGGAACCGTTCCGGCCAGAAGCCTGTCCGCCCGCACCCCAAACCGGGCCGCCGGGCAGGCTTTACTGGATAGTATAGCAGACTTTTGCCTGCCCCGCAACCTTTTTTGCCAATTTTCTTGCATTCCGGTCCAAAGCGCACTATAATGTTACCTACTATTATAATCTGTATACCGAACAAGATCAGGAGGATCTATGATCTATCTGGACTATTCCGCCAACACGCCGGTGGACGAGGCCGTGCTGGAACGCTTCTGTGCGGTGGAGCGCAGCTGCCCCGGCAACGCGAACTCCCGCCATCAGGCCGGTGCCGCCGCCAAAGCCGCCATCGACGAGGCCACGCAGAGCATTGCCCGCAGCCTTCATGTGCAGCCGGCGGAGATCATTTATACATCCGGTGCCAGCGAGGCCAACAATTTTGCGCTGAAGAGCATCGCCCGGCTGGAGCGTCACCACGGCAAACACATCATTTCCACCCCGCTGGAGCACTCCTCGGTCAGCGGCACTCTGACTGCCCTGCAGGAGCAGGGGTACGAGATCGACCTTGTGGACATCAAACAGGACGGCACGGTGGACCTTGCCCACCTGCGGGAGCTGCTGCGGCCGGACACCATTCTGGTGGCCGTCACCGCCGTGGACAGCGAACTGGGCGTGGTGCAGCCGGTGACCGAGATCGCCGCACTTTTAAAGGACTATCCCCACTGCCACCTGCATGTGGACGCCACCCAGGCGGTGGGCAAACTGCCCCTCCCTGCGTTTGAGGGCATCGACACCCTGAGCCTGACCGCCCACAAATTCTACGGGCTGAACGGCATCGGTGTGCTGGTCAAGCGGCGGGGCCTCGCGCTGGAACCGCTCATCCACGGCGGCGAGAGCACCACCATCTACCGCAGCGGCACCCCCACCGTGGCGCTGGCCTGCTCGCTGGCACTTGCACTGGACAAGGCCATGACCGAGCTGCCGGAGCGGGTGGAGCGGGTGCGCAGCCTGAACGCCCGCCTGCGCACCGAACTGGCAAACTACCCCAAAGTGCGCATCAACAGCCCAGAAGCCGCCGTGCCGCAGATTTTGAACCTGAGCGTGAAGGACGTAAAGGGCACCGTGTTCCAGCGGGAGCTGGACGCGCATGGCGTGTGCGTCTCGGTCAAATCGGCCTGCTCGTCCGACGGCCTGCCCTCCCGGGCCGTGTTCGCCGTGAGCCGCGATCGCCGCAACGCTCTTTCCTCCTGGCGCATCAGCCTGAGCCACCGGACCACCGATGAGGAGATCACCGGATTTTTACAGGCTTTCGATGCCTGCTACCGCACTCTGACCCAACCGTAAAACGAGGTAACCCATGAAAAAAACTCTGGAACCCTATCAGCTGATCGAACGCAGCATCATCAAAAAATATCGCAAAGAACTGTGGACCCCCTTCATCGTGGCGGTCAAGCGCTACGAGCTGGTGCAGGCCGGTGACCGCATTGCCGTGTGCATTTCCGGCGGCAAGGACTCCATGCTGATGGCCAAGCTCATGCAGGAGCTGCAGCGCCACAGCGACGTGCCCTTTGAGCTGGTATTTCTGGTCATGGACCCCGGCTACAACGAGATCAATCGCCAGAAGATCGAATCCAACGCCGAGCTGCTGCACATCCCGGTGACCATTTTCGAGAGCAACATCTTTGCCGTGGCCAACAACACCGACAAGAACCCCTGCTACCTCTGCGCCCGGATGCGCCGCGGCCACCTGTACAGCAAGGCCAAGGAGCTGGGCTGCAACAAGATCGCGCTGGGGCATCACTTCAACGATGTGATCGAGACCACCGTCATGAGCATGTTCTACGGTTCTCAGCTGCAGGCCATGCCACCCAAGCTGCACAGCACCAGCTTCCCCGGCATGACCCTCATCCGGCCCATGTACTGCATCCATGAAGAGGATATTCTGGCCTGGAAGCGCTATAACGAGTTGGAGTTCATCCAGTGCGCCTGCCGCTTTACCGAGAACTGCACCATGTGCGACAACGGCGGCGGTGGTTCCAAGCGGCAGGAGGTCAAGACCCTGCTGCGCCGCCTCAAGCGCGACAATCCCAACATCGAGAACAGCATCTTCCGCAGCATTCATGCGGTGGCGCTGGACACCATGCCCGGCTACAAATCCGAGGGCGTGGAGCACAGCTTCCTGGAGCGGTTCAACGCCATGGAAGCCGCATCCGACGAGAACGAATAAAGCTCTTTTCATAGAAAAACGGCACGGTGCATCGCTGCATCGTGCCGTTTGTTTTTTGTTTATCTGCGCAGAACTGAGACTTCCGTCACGCCATAGCGCTGCATCAATTCCAGTGCCGCCGGGGTGATTTCTTCCCCGCTCACCGCGATAGGGATGGCCGGCGGGCAAGACACCGTGGGCATCGCACAAATGCGGCCCAGCGCCTGCTGCACCGGGATGCGCTCCTGCGGGGCAAACACTGCCTGCCGGATGGTGCAATGGGCCCGCGCCTGCTGCGCCAGTGCCATGAACTCCCCAGCCAGCTCTTCCGGCTGCAGGAGCCCGCCCGCTGCGGGCAGGCTGTGCAGACACTGCCGGAGCACCGTGCGCAGGCGCGCGTAGTCCTGCGGTGGGTTGCAGGGGGTGAACATCAGCACCACATAACGCGGGTCGGCATATTCACACTCGAGCTGCCCGCCGCGCAAGGCATCCGCCAGCGCGGTGCCGGTCATGCCAAGGGCCGCAGCGTCCAGCGTCAGCTTCAGCGGTTCCCGGCCCGGGCCATCCAGCACCAGCGGCACCGGGCAGCCCGCCGCCTGCGCCGCCGCGTTCAGCTCCCCGCGCAGAGCAGAAAGCCGGGCACAGCACCGCTGCAGCCCCACAGGGTAGGTTTCTGCCAGCACCCGGTTGCAGGCATCCAGCGACTGCAGGATCAGGTAGGACGGGCTGGTGGAGCCGAACAGTGCCAGTGCACCGCGCACTGCAGCTTCCTCCTGTACCGGGGCGTTCTCCCCCAGATGCAGATATGCTCCGCCGGTGACCACCGGCAGGGTCTTGTGGGCCGAGTCGCAGCACATGGCCGCCCCCAGTGCGATGGGGTGCAACGGTTCTCCGGGCAGAAAGCGCAGGTAGGCCCCGTGGGCGTTGTCCACCAGCAGCGGCACCCCAAAGGTGTCGCACACAGCCGACAAGGCCCGGATGTCCTGCATTCCGCCCAGATAATCCGGGCTGGTGACGTAAACCCCAAAGGGGGTACTCCCCTGCCCGATCAGCTCCTGCAGCGCTGTTGTCAGCATCTGTGCGGAGATAGGGCAGCTGCACAGCGCCCCGGCATTCTCTGCCGCAGGCCAGAGCCACCGGATGTCGAAGTCCAGCAGTGCGGCAGCGTACAGCAGGGCTTTGTGCGCGTTGCGGGCCGCCAGCAGTACCGGACGTTTTCCGGTCCGGGGTGCGGCCTGCAGTGCCAGACACAGCATGGCCCGGATGCACTGGGACGAGCCCTCGGTGCTGTAATAGGTGTGCTGTGTGCCGAACAGCCGGGTAGCGTTTGCTTCGCTTTGGGCAATGATGCCTTCCGGCTCGTACAGCTCGTCGGCGCCCCGGATCTCGGTCAGGTCCAGCGGCTCAAAGCCCAGCAGGCTCTGGCCCTTGTGTCCGGGCATGTGCAGGCGGGAGGTGCCGGACTGTGCATAGCCGCGCACAAAATCCACGATGGGTGTGTCCATGCTTATTCGCAGGCTTCGCCGTCTGCGCAGGCGTTGCAGGTGGAACCCAGCTCAATGGGCACCTCAATGCCCTGGGCAGCCAGTTCCTGATTCTCCGCCACCTTGATCATGATGGCGCACTCCATGCGCTTCTTGAACAGCTCACAGCCGTACTCGTACACACCGGTAATGCTGCCGGTGGCGTGGTAGGAGTTGGCTGCGCAGCCGCCGGAGCAATACAGCTTGGCCCAGCAGTCCTTGCACTCCTTGCGGGCATAGGCGTTGCAGTGCTTGAACTCATCCCGCACGGCCGTGTTGGTGACGCCCTTCCAGATGTCGCCCATCAGGTACTTGGGGTCGCCCACGAACTGGTGGCAGGGGTACAGGTCGCCCCAGGGGGTCACGGCCATGTACTCGGTGCCGGAACCGCAGCCCGAAATGCGCTTGTAGATGCAGGGGCCGCCGGTCAGGTCGATCATGTAGTGGTAGAAGGTGAAGCCACGGCCCTCGCGGTCGCGCTTGATCATCTCCTTGGCCAGGATCTCGTACTGCTCCTTCAGGATGGGCAGATCTTCTGCGGTCAGGGCGCTGGGGTCACCGGGCTTGGACACCACCGGCTCCATGCTCAGCTCGGTAAAGCCGAGGTCCGCCATGTGGAAGATGTCGTTGGTAAAGTCGGTGTTGTAGTGGGTGTAGGTGCCGCGCATGTAGTAGTTCTTGTCGCCGCGCTTCTTCACGAACTCCTGGAACTTGGGCACGATGGTGTCGTAACTGCCGCGGCCGGCATAGTCCTTGCGGAAGCGGTCGTTCACTTCCTTGCGGCCATCCAGGCTCAGCACCACGTTGTGGCACTCCTTGTTGCAGAAGTCGATGACATCGTCGTCGATCAGCACACCGTTGGTGGTCATGGTAAAGCGGAAGTTCTTGTTGTGGATCTTCTCCTGCTCGCGGCAGTAGGCCACCAGCTTTTTGACCATGTCAAAGTTCATCAGGGGTTCGCCGCCAAAGAAGTCCACTTCCAGATTGCGGCGGGTGCCGCTGTTCTCGATCAGGAAATCCATGGCGCGCTTGCCCACCTCGAAGCTCATAAGGGCGCGGTCGCCGTGGTAGCGGCCCTGGGAGGCAAAGCAGTAGGAGCAGCTCAGGTTGCAGGTGTGCGCCACATGCAGGCACAGCGCCTTGACCACGGTGCTGCGGTTCTTGAAGTCGAACGCCATGTTTTCGTAGACATCCGGGCTCCACAGCTTGCCGGCTTCCTTCAGGCTGGTCACGTCGTCGATGCACTGGCGCAGATCCTCTTCGGTGACGTCCGGGCGGCTGCCGTATTTGTCCATCATAGCCGAGACGATCTGGTCGGCAGTGTGATCCTGATACATGGCAATGACGTCATAGGCCACGTCATCCACCACATGCACCGAACCGCTGCAGGTGTCCAGCACGATGTTATAACCGTTCAATTGATACTGATGTACCATGTTTTACTCCATTCCAGTTTGATACACAAAAAAATGCCGCCCGGCAAAGGCGGCATAGGGTTTGCAGAAATTACTTGTTGCTGTTCTCACACTGCTGGTTAGCCACGCCGCAGGAGGTCTTGCAAGCGGACTGGCAGGAAGTCTGGCACTCGCCGCAGCCGCCGGTCTTCACGCTCTTGGTCAGGTCACGAGTAGCAATCGTCTTAATACGTTCCATAGTAGAAACCTCTCTAACTCTCAAAATTTCCTCATGCCGGGGGACTGCCCCACCATGCATTTATCTTGAACTAGGATAACACATCCGACGCCTTCTGTCAAGATTTTTGTTCCGATAAATCGCCCCGTCATATCTGCGGCTGATATTTCGTCAGCACGGTGTGCAGCCCCAGCTCCCGTGCACGGGCCAGTAAGTACCGGTAGCGGCACAGCAGTGCCTGCCGCTCATAAATGCGCTGCTCGATCAGGTCGGTGTCCACCTCCAGATCAAACATCATTTCGTTGCGCTTGAGGCAGAACAGGCATTCCTTCAGCTCCTCTTCCAGTTCCGGGTGGTAGCGCTCGTGTTCCGTGTCACGCGGGATGCGCGGCGACAGCAGGGTGTGGTCGTTTTGCATCGGTCGAAGTTGTTCCAGCATAGGCAGCATCCTCCTCTTTGTGCGTCTTTGCATTGTTCTGATTTCCAGTATATGCAAAGACCACGCAAAGGATGCCGGTTTGTGGGGTCAGGCAGGCAGCTGTTTTATGAATCGTTACAGTACCGCCACACACAGAAGCCGATTGCCCTGCTGCGCGATTCCAAACGAGATCAAGTCTCCCCGGTGAACACCAAAATCAGAATCCGGTTCATTATCGGATTCTGCCATTTTCCACCAAAAAACAAAATCCCAGGAAAGCTACGTTTTTTCGTTTCTTTCCTGGAATTCTTAACAATTTTTCAATTACTCGAGCTCGGTAAGTCTCAATCATTACTAAGCAAATTTGTTTAGTGTGTCTATTCTTGAATGTTCGCTTTTCCATGAGATCGCCGTGGTAGATGTGGCTTGCTGATTTTTTAGTATCAGGATAGTATCACGCAACCAGTGGGATCTCTGTGAGTATTATAACGTATTTACGTTCAGGAAGCAACTGTCTTTTAAGGATTACTTCTTGCTTGCATCTGCCAGATAGTTTTCTCCCCATTTACACATCGCATCCAAAATAGGAATGATGCTTCTCCCAAAGTCGCTGAGCGAATATTCTACCTTTGGCGGCACAACAGGATAAACTTTCCGAATAACCAAGTTATCATTTTCAAGCTCCCGAAGCTGCTGTGTCAGCATTTTAGGCGTAGCCTTGGGAATCAACTTTCCTATCTCATTAAAGCGCAAAGTATTATCAATCAAATGCCACAGAATAAGTGCTTTATATTTCCCACCAATCAAATCGAGGGTTGCTTCAACCGGGCAGCTAAAGGTACTTGGACATTTCATTTTTCTCTTCCCTACACTATCTTTTTAGGTAGTATATAACAAAAAAGTGCGTTCTTGCTTTTTTGAAAACGACTGATAAAATCATAGCATAGGCCGATTGAATTATCAAGACCCTACACAAATTTACACTTTCAGAAAGGACCATCACATTATGGATTTTTTGACACTTGCAAAGAAACGGTATAGTGTACGCGCTTACACAAAGCAGAAGGTTGAGAAGGAAAAGCTGGATGCCATCTTAGAGGCAGCTCACGTTGCACCCACGGGTGGTAATTGCCAGCCTCAACACCTGATTGTAGTGCAGAGTGATGAAGGCCTTTATAAAATTGGAAAGGCCACAAATATCTATGGTGCGCCGCTGGCAATTATCGTTTGCAGCGATACAAATAAGGTCTGGACACGTCCCTTTGATGGTAAAAAGCTGACCGATATTGATGCAAGCATCATTACCGACCACATGATGATGGAAGCCACCTACTTAGGTTTAGGAAACGTATGGGTATGCTATTTCAAGCCGGACATCCTGAAGGCTGAATTTAAGATTCCCGACAACCTTGAACCGGTCAACATCCTTGTCCTCGGCTACGCCGACACCTCTCGTGAAAAGGCTCTGTCCGCAGATCGCCATGCAAAAATGAGAAACTCTCTTTCTGCCATGGTATCTTTCGAGAATCTTTAACTTAAAATTATATCTTTATATCATTCTATTTTCTCTGGCATGTCCAACCATTAAGTTTTTCTTAATAGTTCCAACTGCTAAACTCGAACCATCCGGAAATCCCGGATAGTTGATAGACCACCCAAGTTATTAAGCATTCCTTAACAACTGCTCCGAACTCTTCGGAATTTCCAAAGAGTTGCCCCTATATGTACAGACCCCCGCCAACATTCGCTGACGGGGGTCTGCTATGCTTACAGTTCTACGCTGTTCTGTCTGTTCTTCTTCTGGCTCCTATCTGTGGTCTGCTCCTGCTCCCTCATAAGCCCAATGACCTGCTGCATCTTCTCGGCGCCGAAATAGTTCCATACTCGCCTGAAATCACGTTTCATCGCATAGAGCTGAGAGTTTTCAGCCTCCACCTCTTTCAGCCGCTGGCTTAGATGATGGGTAGCTTTCTTCTCGTCCTGATAGAAGTGCAGATACTTATCCCGCTCATCCTTGACCTCCCAGTACTTCCGATGGAGGGCAAAGAGTACCTTCACCAACTTCTGGATCAGCGGCATGGCCTTCTTCTCCCGATAGCTCTTGGCCGTTTCAAAGGTGCCCGCCTCCGGCACCCATTCTTCCGGCCGCTGGGAGTACTGCGCTGACAGATTTTCCAGTCCCTCCATGATGGGAGCCAGTTTGTTCAGCTTCTGGCTCTGCTTCTGGTAGGTCTGCTCCACTTTCTGCATCCGCTGCTCGGCAGCGTCTACAGCTGTCTGTACCGTTTCCAGCTGCTCCTGCATCTCGGTCAGGTCGGTCTGGCACTCCTGCTTGACAGCTTCCAGAGCCGCCACCTCTTTACTGCGCTCCCGCTTCTTGAAGTCCAGCACAGACAGGTGCTCTTCGTGGGTACCTTTCTGCTCCCACTCGATGCCGTGCCGCTCCATGACTCTGGCAAGCTGCTCTTTCTCGGCGTTGATCCACTGGTTCAGCTCGGATTCCCGTTTGGAGCCGCCTGCAAAGCCCAAGGCCTTCAGAGCCTGCTTCAGGGAAACCTTGGTGTCCAGTCCTTTGCCCTTCCAGCTGGACACATACGGCACGAAGTCGATGTGCAGATGGGGCGTGGCTTCGTCCATGTGGAGGAATGCTCCGAACACCCGCAGTGTCGGGTTACGTTCTTGGAAGCCCTGCATATACTCGTCCAGCAGTTTCTTTGCCAGTGCGCCGTTCTCGGTCAGGACACCCATATCATCCTTGTTGCCGATCTGGACGATCAGTTCATGGAACACTTTTTCCTGCTTGCCTGTCCGCAGATGCTCGTAGTAGTCGGAAATACAGCGGTCTTTGCGCTTCTGCTTGGCGTTGTAGCGACCTACTGCATCATCGAACAGTTCGTGGTATACCTTTTGAATCGGCTCATCCCGGTACACGACATTCAGGCTGCTACGCTCAGGGTCTACGTTTTCAGCGGTGAAACTTCTCCGGTTATGGTTGAGGGAGCCGGGACCCCGCATTGCTGAAATGGTTCTTTTCAATCGCACATCCTTTCTCTGGGAGAAGGTACTGGTGCCGGACACGGCATAGGCTTTGTTACTTTCGCCGAAAGTAACGCAAAAGCACTTTTGACAGACGTTCCGTCCATCAAAAGATGCCTTTGCGCCCTGCCGGGGGCTATCCGTCTGTGGACGAGGCTTCGCTGCATCTCGTCGCTGCCCCGACCAACACCACCTTCCTGCTTTATTGGCTGTTCACAGGAGCGTGTCACGCTCCTGTCCTCGGCAAATAGAGGGAATCACCAGCGGAAGCTCTCTGGCACTCCACGCCTGTCCAGATACTCACGTCTGGCCTGTTCCCTCTGTTCCTCGGTAGGTGCCGTCTTATACTGGGCATACAGTTCATGCCGCAGCATTGCATCCAATTTTTGCTCCAAGCCCTGTATGATGGCTTCTTCATACTCGTCCCTGCCGCTCAGATGGTAGTGCAGCAAAGCAACTAAAAGTTCCTGCGAAATCTGTACATTTTTCATCGTTTTCACCATTCCGTGTCGGTCGTGTCGATTGTGACGGTATTTTCTATAGTAGCAAAAATACCGTCACGGCCGTCACATATCGTCACGCCCCAGAATTTTCCAGCGTTAATTTGACCACCCTGCCCTCATGGGTGCGCCTGCTTTCGTACCGAATCCCATAGTCGTTGTAGAGCATGTCGGCACTCACATTCAGCTTCCGGGTCAGGATGTTTGCCTGTATGCTCACACCAGACAGACGTTCCAGCAGTTCCGTGGGCGTACCACTCCACTCCGGCTGTTCCGGGGTGAGCACCTTTGCCACCGCTTCCAGAAGCGGGTCGGGCGGCAGCTTCCAGAGTTCCGTTTCGGCTCCTTGGAACTCCCACACGCAGCGTTCCCGGTCAAACTCCAATGTCAGCTCCTGATCCGGCTGGTCTCGCCCTACGATGTCCAGCAGGGCGGTATTTTCAGTACGCCGCTTCTTCTGCATGATGAACGCTCCATCCGCTGCACCCAACAGGTCGTTGGTGCCGGAGATCATGTCAAAGCTGTCTTCGGCTTCCATCTTCCGGGTGTGGTGAACCACCAGCAGGCAGATGCCGTACTTGTCGCTGAAAGTTTTCAGCTTGGTCACGATCTCGTAGTCGCTGGCGTAACTGTATCGTTCACCGCCGATTTCCCGCACCTTCTGCAAGGTATCGATGATGATGAGCCGCACATCTGGATGCTCCCGAATGAAGCCTTCCAATTGCTGGTCAAGTCCCTCGCTCACGGACTTTGCCTGTGTCGCAAAGTACAGATTGCTGGTCTCCTCTACCCCGAACATCCGGGAGAGCCGCCGCTGCAGCCGGGCGTAATCGTCCTCCAATGCCAGGTAGAGGACGGTGCCCTGATGCACCTCGTACTCCCACAGCGGAAGCCCCATCGCCACATGGTAGGCAAGCTGCCCCATGAAGAAGGACTTACCCACCTTGGGCGCACCTACAAAGAGGTAGGTGCCGCTGTACAGCAGGTCGTTCACGATGGGTCTCCGGGGTGGATACACCGTGTCGTACAGTTCGGTCATTGATACCGTGTTCAGCCCGAAATTGTTTGACTTTTTCGCGGCTTGCAGATTGATTTGCTTGTCAGAATTTGTTATAATATTGGTGTTGATTTTTGAGGACGACTGTACCGCATCTGCGCCAACAGATGCACCCGGTACGGTCGTTTTTCTATTGTCCGTCATTCGCATTCCTCCTTAAGTCCGTTCAACGTCAGAGCCACCATTTGCAGGGTCTCCAGCAAGTCCGGCGGGACTTCTTCATCCACGGCCAGCCCCTGCGAGATGTCCAGCTCCTTTGCCAGCTCGTCTGCCTTGATAAAAATGCTGTTTGCCATTTTTTGTCCTTTCCTTGTCGGTTTCATTTCGGTGCCGCTTCATCCTCGCTGACTTCCGGCAGGCATACCCCCTTTGCGGTGCTGTGCCGTCCCCTTACGGAGCGCTCGCTTCCTTTCGAAAGGTCTTGGCGGTTTGGGTCAGTTTGGCGGTCATTCAATTTTACTAAGCATTTTTGCTTATCTTTTTTGTATCCTCATTATACTAAACACATTCCGTTAAGTCAAGAGATTTTCGGGCAAAATCTTAAACTTTTTTGTTTATTTTCTATTGCACCTCCTGTTTTTCTGTGCTATACTGGGTTCAACAAATATGTTTAAGTCAGGAGGCAATCGCATGGCAGTCGGTGACCGCATCAAACGTGCCCGCAACTTCCGTGGTATGACCCAAAAGGAATTGGGCATTGCCATCGGGTTTGATGAGAAGAGCGCAGACATCCGTATCGCGCAATACGAAAGCAACACCCGCACTCCTAAAGAAGAGTTGCTCCGCAAGATTGCGGAGGTGCTGGACGTGAACTACCGTTCCCTCTATGAGCCGACCCTGTACGCCGCAGAGGATGTGATGTACACCCTGTTCGAGCTGGACGAGCACTATTCTGGCACCTGGCTGTATGAGGTCACAGACACCACCGACCCAGATTTCCCGGAAAAGCACATGGCGGTCAGCTTCCGTTATCGTCTGCTGGATGATTTCCTGAAGGAGTGGCAGCTCCGCAAGAAGCAGCTCCGGGAGCGTGAGATCACCAAGGAAGAGTATCAGGAATGGAAGCTCAACTGGCCCCAGACCGCCGATGGCTGCGGCCGATACGAGCCGAAGAAAAAGTGGCGTAAAGAATAAAAGACACAAAAATGCCCTCTGAAAAACTTACCGTTTCTCAGAGGGCATTCTCATGTCTCTCTTTATGAATAATCGCCTGATAGTATCAAAGCAGTATCACAGAGCCTTTTGACTCTCAAAATATTGCATTGCATCAATACTTTTCAGGTTTTGAAGATTACTCGAGCTCGATCGTGGCCGGCGGTTTACCGGTGCAGTCGTAGAACACGCGGTTGACGTGCTTGACCTCGTTGACGATGCGGCTGGTGACGGTGCCCAGAACGCTCCAGGGCATGTCGTAGCTTTCGGCAGTCATGAAGTCGGTGGTGGTGACGGCACGCAGAGCCACAGCATAGTCGTAGGTACGCTCGTCGCCCATGACGCCTACGCTCTGCATATTGGTCAGAGCGGCGTAATACTGGCTGATTTCCTTATCCAGGCCAGCCTTGGCGATCTCCTCACGCCAGATGGCATCAGCGTCCTGCACGATGGCCACCTTTTCCGGGGTCACTTCGCCGATGATACGGATGCCCAGACCCGGGCCGGGGAACGGCTGGCGGCTGACCAGATATTCGGGCAGGCCCAGCTCACGGCCGGCCTGACGGACCTCGTCCTTGAACAGGTTCCGCAGGGGCTCCACCAGTTCCTTGAAGTCCACGGTGTCGGGGAGGCCGCCTACGTTGTGGTGGCTCTTGATGACGGTGGACTCGCCGCCCAGGCCGCTTTCCACCACGTCGGGATAGATGGTGCCCTGTGCCAGGAAGTCTACCTTGCCGATCTGCTTTGCCTGCTCCTCAAAGACCCGGATGAACTCCTCGCCGATGATCTTGCGCTTGCGCTCCGGCTCGGTGACGCCCTTCAGCTTGCTGAAGTAGCGGTCCCGGGCGTCCACGCAGATGAAGTTGATGTCAAAGCCGTTGGCGTTGCCGGGGCCGAATACGGAGCAAACTTCTTCCTTCTCGTTCTTGCGCAGCAGGCCGTGGTCCACAAACACGCAGGTCAGCTGCTTGCCAATGGCCTTGGCCAGCATGGCAGCCAGCACCGAGGAGTCCACGCCGCCGGACAGGGCGCACAGCACCTTGCCATCGCCGATGCGCTCCCGGAGAGCCTGGACGTTGTTCTCCACAAAGGAGTCCATCTTCCAGTCACCGGAGCAGCCGCAGACGTTGTACACAAAGTTGCGCAGCATCTTTTTGCCCTCAGCGGTGTGCAGCACTTCCGGGTGGAACTGCACGGCGTAGAGGCCCTTTTCCGCATTTTCCACAGCAGCCACAGGGCAGTTTGCGGTGTGGGCGGTGATCTTGAAACCAGGTGCTGCCTGCTCGATGTAGTCGTTGTGGCTCATCCAGCAGATGGTGGAGGGCTGCACATCGGTGAACAGCTTGCTCTGGGTGTCCACGAACACCTCAGTCTTGCCGTACTCACGCTCCGGTGCACGGCAGACATGGCCGCCCAGCAGATGCATCATCAGCTGGCTGCCGTAGCAGATGCCCAGCACGGGCACGCCCCAGCTGAAGATCTCCGGGTCGATCGTGGGCGAATCCTTCAGGTAGACGCTGTTGGGGCCGCCGGTAAAAATAATGCCCTTGGGATTCTTCGCCTTGATGACCGACAGGTCGGTTTTATAGGAATAGATTTCACAGTAGACATTGTTCTCGCGGACGCGGCGCGCGATCAGCTGATTGTACTGGCCGCCAAAGTCCAGCACGATGACAGTTTCATGCTGCATGATGTTCTCCTCCTGTTCCGTTCATAGATGTGTTACAGATATTCTTAGTATAGCACATCTTACAAACAAAAGCGACATCCTTTGTGGATTTTCCTGTTTTTATTTTTTCCGTACCGGATGCCGCAGCACGGTTTTAAGTTTTTCTGGGGCTGTGCGGCGCGGGTCCCCCAAATAGATCTCATGATGCAGGCGCCCTGCCGTAAAATCCGGCACATATCCCTGCTCTGCCGCAAACGCATCCATCTGCCGCAGAGTCTCAGGCTCTGTGTCGTAAGGGCCAATATGCATGCACTGTACGCATAATCCCTCGTCATAGGTCCGGAATTCCGCCGTAGAAAAGTCCCGTTTCTTTTTGGCCGTGGCTTCCTGCACGGCCCAGTCGAACTCTTCCCGGGTCACAAACTCCGGCAGGCGGATCATGGAGGTCCATTCAAAAGTCTCCTTGTGGGCATAGTCCACGCCGTCCACACCCTGCTGATGCCACAATCCTTCCAGCGGAGGCACCACATACTCAAAAAAACCTTCCATCCGGTGGCTGCCCTTATAGCTCATTTTGATGGTATAAGCAAGGCCGTACAGCACTTCCATAGCGGCCTGGTATTCCCCTGCCGGGTCGTTCGGGTCACCCTTCCCCTGCACTGTCACAAAGTTCATGGGCGGGACCGTGATGAGATGCGGTTTCCTGGATGGCAGATAGAATTCCTTGTATTCTTTCTTGTAATCAAATGCCATTACATCGTCCTCCGTTCCACAGTGGCTTATCCTTCTGATTTCCAGTATAGCAGAACAACTATAGTTTGTAAACCATAAAGTTGTTCTGTTGACACAAAAAATCCTCTGCCCTTTCAGACAGAGGATCTCAGAACGCAAAAAGAGCCTTCCCACTCTCCGGAATGGGAAGGCTCTTCGTAAAGTTAACCTTTAGCCACAGGAATGGCGCGAAGGGTCAAAATCACTCAATGATCTTGCCAACAACGCCGGAACCAACGGTACGGCCACCCTCACGGATAGCGAAACGCAGGCCCTCTTCCATAGCAACCGGGGTCAGCAGCTCAACGTGCATCATGACGTTATCGCCGGGCATGCACATCTCAGTGCCTTCGGGCAGAGTGATGATGCCGGTCACGTCGGTGGTGCGGAAGTAGAACTGAGGACGATAGTTGGAGAAGAACGGGGTGTGACGGCCGCCTTCGTCCTTGGTCAGGACGTAGACCTGAGCCTCAAAGACGTTGTGGGGGTGCACAGTGCCGGGCTTAGCCAGAACCTGGCCACGCTCGATCTGGGTACGATCAACACCACGCAGCAGAGCGCCGATGTTATCGCCAGCCTCAGCGAAGTCCAGAGACTTACGGAACATCTCCAGACCGGTGATGGTGGTGTTCAGACGATCGGGCTTGATGCCGACGATCTCCATAGCGTCGCCAACCTTGGCGATACCACGCTCAACACGACCGGTAGCAACGGTACCACGGCCAGAAATGGTCATGACATCCTCGATGGGCATCAGGAAGGGCTTATCCTCCTCACGATCGGGGTTGGGGATATAGGTGTCAACAGCGTCCATCAGCTCCTTGATGCAAGCATACTCGGGAGCATCGGGATCGGTGGAGGTAGACTCCAGAGCCTTCAGAGCGGAACCACGAATGATCGGGGTGTCGTCGCCGGGGAAGTCGTACTCGGTCAGCAGTTCACGGATCTCCATCTCGACCAGATCCAGCAGCTCTTCGTCGTCGACCATATCGCACTTGTTCATGAACACGACGATATAGGGCACGCCGACCTGACGAGCCAGCAGGATGTGCTCACGGGTCTGGGGCATGGGACCATCGGTAGCAGCAACGACCAAGATAGCGCCGTCCATCTGAGCAGCACCAGTGATCATGTTCTTGACGTAGTCAGCATGGCCCGGGCAGTCAACGTGAGCATAGTGACGAGCGTCGGTCTGATACTCAACGTGAGCGGAGTTGATCGTGATACCACGAGCACGCTCCTCAGGAGCCTTATCGATGTTGGCGTAGTCCATGAAGTCTGCGTCGCCCTTCAGAGCCAGGTACTTGGTGATGGCGGCAGTCAGAGTGGTCTTGCCGTGGTCAACGTGACCGATGGTGCCGATGTTCACATGCGGCTTAGAACGGTCGAACTTTGCCTTTTCAGCCATTGGAATATCCTCCCTTATAATTAGGTTTTGATATTGGTTACAACAACCCTGCTTATACAAGATTGTACTGCAAGGCTATTCTACTAAATTTACCCTGTAAAATCAAGTGCTTTTACAGGAAATTTTGCCGGAGTTACACTACCCCGGCAAAATTATCTTTGCTTTTCAGCAATCAGCCCTTGGTACGACCGGCAATGATCTGGTCAGCAATGTTCTTGGGCACCGGCTCATAATGAGACGGCTCCATGACATACTGGCCACGGCCCTGGGTCTTGGAACGCAGGTCGGTAGCGTAGCCGAACATCTGAGCCAGCGGCACAAATGCATTGACACGCTGAGTACCGGCCATAGCCTCCATACCCTGGATCTGACCACGGCGGGCGTTCAGGTCGCCGATAACATCGCCCAGATACTCATCGGGGACGATGACAGCCACCTTCATGATGGGCTCGGTGATGATGGGATCAGCCTTGCGCATAGCATCCTTGAATGCCATGGAACCTGCAATGGAGAAGGCCATTTCAGAGGAGTCGACCTCATGATAAGAACCATCCCACAGGGTGACCTTGACATCAACGACAGGATAGCCTGCCAGAACACCGGACTTCATAGCACCCTGGATACCGTTGTCGATAGCCGGGATGTATTCCTTCGGGATCGCGCCGCCAACGATGGCGTTGACGAACTCGTAACCCTTACCGGGCTCGTTGGGCTCGATCTTGATCTTAACATGACCGTACTGGCCCTTACCACCGGACTGACGTGCGTACTTGGTCTCCTGGTTGGCCTCCTTGCGGATGGTCTCACGGTAAGCAACCTGGGGAGCACCCACGTTTGCCTCAACCTTAAACTCACGCAGCAGACGGTCAACAATGATCTCCAGATGCAGCTCGCCCATACCAGCAATGATGGTCTGGCCGGTCTCTTCATCGGTGTAGGTCTTGAAGGTCGGATCCTCTTCGGCCAGCTTTGCCAGCGCGATGCCCATCTTCTCGTTGCCAGCCTTGGTCTTGGGCTCAATTGCAACGCGGATAACGGGCTCGGGGAACTTCATGGACTCCAGAATGATGGGATGATTCTCATCGCACAGAGTATCACCAGTGGTGGTGTTCTTCAGACCAACAACAGCTGCGATATCACCTGCGTAGCAGCAGTCGATATCCTTGCGGTGATTGGAGTGCATCTGCAGGATGCGGCCCATACGCTCCTTGTTGTCCTTCACGGAGTTGTAGACGGTAGTACCAGCCTCAACCTTACCGGAGTAAACGCGGAAGTATGCCAGCTTACCAACGAACGGGTCGGTAGCGATCTTGAAAGCCAGAGCTGCGAAGGGAGCGTCGTCAGAAGACGGACGGGTCTCCTGCTCTTCGGTCTCAGGATTCACACCCTTGATGTCTTCGACATCGGTGGGAGCGGGCATGTAGTCCACGATGGCATCCAGCAGCTTCTGGACACCGCGGTTCTTGTAGGAAGAACCACAGACAACGGGAACCAGCGTGTTAGCGATGGTCTCCTTGCGGATCGCAGCCTTCAGCTCGGCACGGGTGATCTCCTCGCCCTCGAGGTACTTCTCCATGAGCTCTTCGTCGTTCTCAGCAACAGCCTCGATCAGGATGTTGTGATACTCCTCAGCCTGCTCACGCATATCCTCGGGGATCTCCTCGGTGCGCATGTCGTTGCCCATGTCATCGTAGTAGACCTCAGCGTTCATATCGACCAGGTCAACGATACCACGGAAGGTATCTTCCTGACCGATGGGCAGCTGGATGGCCACGCCGTTGGCATGCAGACGATCGTGCAGCATCTTGATGCAGCGGAAGAAGTCAGCACCCATGGTATCCATCTTGTTGACGTACACCATACGGGGGACCTTGTACTCGTCAGCCTGACGCCAGACGGTCTCAGACTGCGGCTCGACACCGCCCTTGGCAGCCAGAACGGTCACAGAACCGTCCAACACGCGCAGGGAACGCTGGACCTCAACAGTGAAGTCCACGTGGCCCGGGGTGTCGATGATGTTGATGCGGTGACGGTTCTTCTTGAATGCAGCCGGGTCCTTCTGGGTCTCAGAGTGGCTCCAGTAGCAGGTGGTAGCAGCGGAAGTGATGGTGATACCACGCTCCTGCTCCTGAACCATCCAGTCCATGGTAGCGCCGCCATCATGAACTTCGCCGATCTTGTGGTTGATACCGGTGTAGTACAGAATACGCTCGGTAGTGGTCGTCTTGCCGGCATCAATGTGGGCCATAATGCCGATATTTCTCGTCATCTGAAGAGAAACTTCTCTGGGTGTAGCCATGAAATTAACCTCCTACAGAACAGATCAATAACGGAAATGAGCGAAAGCCTTGTTGGCCTCGGCCATCTTATGGGTATCCTCGCGCTTCTTCACGGCGTTACCAGTGTTGTTGGCAGCATCCATGATCTCTGCAGCCAGACGCTGAGCCATGGTCTTCTCACCACGGCTGCGGCTGTAAGCAGTCAGCCAGCGCAGACCCAGGGTCTCGCGGCGAGCGGGGCTGACTTCCAGGGGGACCTGGTAGTTTGCGCCACCCACACGGCGGGTCTTGCACTCGAGGCTGGGCATGATGTTCTCCATCGCCTTCTCGAAAGTCTCCAGAGGATCGTTGCCGGTCTTCTCCTGAATCATGGAGAATGCCTCGTAAACGATCTTCTGAGCGACGCCCTTCTTGCCATCCAGCATCACGCTGTTGACCAGACGAGTGACCATCTTGGAATTGTAAATAGGATCAGCTAAGACATCGCGCTTAGCAATGTTACCTCTTCTAGGCATCTTTCTTCCCTCCTTCACAGAATGATATCATCGGTACTCGAAAGTAATAAAACTCCCGTTGTGTCACAAAGAGCTGACCTTACATAAACCGTTACCCTCCGCTCTTGAACAGCGGACTTGTTATTTATATAATGGAAAGCCGTTTATGGCGGTTCGTTCCTCAATTACTTCTTTGCAGCACCGGCCTTAGGACGCTTTGCGCCGTACTTGGAGCGGGCCTGGTTACGGCCTGCCACACCCTGAGTATCCAGGGTACCACGGATGATGTGGTAACGCACACCGGGCAGGTCCTTAACACGACCGCCACGGATCAGCACGACGGAGTGCTCCTGCAGGTTATGACCGATACCGGGAATGTAAGAGGTGACCTCGATACCATTCGTGAGGCGGACACGAGCAACCTTACGCAGAGCAGAGTTGGGCTTCTTGGGGGTCATGGTACGAACAGCAGTGCAGACACCACGCTTCTGGGGGCTGTTCAGATCAGAATACTGTTTCTTCTGAGAATTGTAGCTCTTCAGCAGTGCGGGAGCGGTGCTCTTGGTAGCCAGAACCTGACGGCCCTTGCGTACAAGCTGGTTAAAAGTAGGCATTTTGTTTCTCCTTTCTTAATGATAGACATCGGATCGTTTCCGACTTTTTTTGCCGCACTATCCCCATGAGGGACGCGCAACAGTTATATAATACTCGCTTTGCGGCCGGATGTCAACAGTTTTTGCAAAGATTTTTGCATTTATTCCAGATTTTTTCTTTTGGACTCTTTTTGATAAAAATCACCCTTGTTTTTCCCCTTCCCTGGCGTCCCAGCGCGCAAAAAGCCGCCCCGCAGACATCTGCCCACGGAGCGGCTTAGAATTTTATTGGGTTACCGGATCATGTCTGCATCACTGTGCAGCGGCGGCCAGCTCGGCAGCCACCTCTGCATCACGCTCTGCCTCACGGTTCTTCAGATCCTCACGGACTTCCGGCAGACCGGTACCGGCGGGGATCAGCTTACCGATGATGACGTTCTCCTTCAGACCGGCCAGCGGGTCGACCTTGCCCTTGATGGCGGCCTCGGTCAGCACGCGGGTGGTCTCCTGGAAGGATGCAGCGGACAGGAAGGAGTCGTTGGCCAGAGCAGCCTTGGTGATGCCCAGCAGCACCTGCTGATACTCGACCAGCTTCAGACCCTCTTCACCAGCGTCGATGCGCTTCTGCAGATCGGCGTTGATGTTCTCCACTTCCAGACGGCTTGCCAGAGCACCGCCGATCAGGTTGGAGGAGCCGGAGTCGGTCACGCGCACCTTGCGGCACATCTGACGGACGATGACCTCGATATGCTTATCGTTGATCTCAACGCCCTGCAGACGGTAGACCTTCTGGACCTCGTTGATCAGGTAGTTCTGCACATCCTCCAGACCCTTGATGGCCAGGATATCCTGCGGGTACAGCACACCTTCGCGGGTGATGATGTCGCCCTTCTCCACACGGTCACCGGGCATCACGCGGGAATGCTGGGTGAACGGGATGGAGTAGCTCTTGACGACCTCTGCACCGTTCTCGTCCTTGCCGGTGACCTTGATGACGACATTCTTCTTGGTATCGTCCTGAGAAACGACACCGGAGATCTCGCTCATGATGGCCATGCTCTTGGGACGGCGGCTCTCGAACAGCTCCTCAACACGGGGAAGACCCTGGGTAATATCTTCAGCCGATGCGATACCGCCGGTATGGAAGGTACGCATGGTCAGCTGGGTACCGGGCTCGCCGATGGACTCTGCAGCGATGACACCGACGGACTCGCCCAGACGGACGGGCTCGCCGTTTGCCATATCGGAACCGTAGCAGCGTGCGCAGACACCGGTCTTTGCACGGCAGGTCAGCAGGCTGCGGATCTTCAGCTTGGTGATGCCGGCAGCCTCGATCTCGTTGGCGTCGTACAGGTCGATCATCTTGCCTTCGGGCACGATGACCTTGCCGGTGATGGGGTTGACCACATCGCCCACGGCAAAACGGCCGATCAGACGCTCGCGGAAGCTCTCGATCTTCTCCTTGCCCTCGTGGATCTCAGAGACCCACAGGCCATCGGTGGTGCCGCAGTCGATCTCGCGCACGATGACGTCCTGAGAGACGTCGACCATGCGGCGGGTCAGGTAACCGGAGTCGGCGGTACGCAGAGCGGTATCGGCCAGACCCTTACGGGCACCACGGGCAGCAACGAAATATTCCAGGATGTTCAGACCTTCACGGTAGTTGGCACGAATGGGCATCTCGATGGTCTTACCGGCGGTATTTGCCAGCAGGCCGCGCATACCGGCCAGCTGCTTGATCTGGTTCATAGAACCACGCGCACCAGAGTCAGCCATCATATAGATCTCATTGTCCTCCGGCAGGTTGGCTGCCAGAGCCTTTGCGACCTTATCGGTGGTTGCCTGCCAGATGGCAATGGTCTGGTTGTAACGCTCGTTGTCAGAGATCAGGCCGCGGTTGAACAGCTTGCTGACCTGAGAGACCTTCTTGTCGGCGTCAGCAATGATCTCACTCTTCTGGGGCGGGATCACGGCGTCACACACAGCGACAGAGATAGCCGACAGGGTGGAGTACTTGTAGCCCTGTGCCTTGATGGCATCCAGCATCTTTGCGCAGGCACGGGTGCCGTTGCGGGTCATGCAGCGGGAGATGATGTCGGGCAGGGTCTTTTTGGTCACGCGGAAGCTGACCTCATACTCCAGCCAGTGCTCCGGATCGGTACGGTCGATATAGCCCAGGTTCTGGGGCACGGGAGTGTTGAAGATGATGCGGCCCACGGTGGCATCCACCAGACCGGTGTGCTCCACGCCGTCAATGGTCATGGTGCGGCGCACCTTGATGGGTGCGTGCAGGGTGACGATGTGCTCGGCGTAGGCCATCAGGGCCTCGTTCTCATCACGGAACACCTTGCCTGCGCCCTCATCGTTCTCGCGAACGGTGGTCAGGTAGTAGCTGCCCAGGATCATATCCTGGGTCGGCACGGTAACGGGAGCGCCGTCAGAGGGCTTCAGCAGGTTGCCGGAAGCCAGCATCAGCATCTTGGCCTCACGGCAGGCATCCTCGCTCAGGGGCAGGTGAACTGCCATCTGGTCGCCGTCAAAGTCGGCGTTGAATGCGGTACATGCCAGCGGGTGCAGCTTGATGGCACGGCCCTCGACCAGCACGGGATTGAAGGCCTGGATGCCCAGACGGTGCAGGGTAGGTGCACGGTTCAGCAGGACGGGGTGGCCCTTGATGACGGTCTCCAGGCTGTCCCACACTTCGGGTTTTGCACGCTCGACCATCTTGCGGGCGGACTTGATGTTGTTGGCAATGCCCTTCTCCACCAGGTCCTTCATGACAAAGGGCTTGAACAGCTCCAGAGCCATCTCCTTGGGCAGACCGCACTGGTCCATCTTCAGCTCAGGGCCGACGACGATAACGGAACGGCCGGAGTAGTCAACACGCTTGCCCAGCAGGTTCTGACGGAAGCGGCCCTGCTTGCCCTTCAGCATATCGGACAGGCTCTTCAGAGCACGGTTGTTGGGGCCGGTGACCGGACGGCCGCGGCGGCCGTTGTCGATCAGGCTGTCCACAGCCTCCTGCAGCATGCGCTTCTCGTTGCGCACAATGATGTCGGGAGCACCCAGCTCCAGCAGGCGGCGCAGACGGTTGTTGCGGTTGATGACGCGGCGGTACAGGTCATTCAGGTCGGAGGTGGCAAAGCGGCCGCCGTCCAGCTGGACCATGGGGCGCAGGTCAGGCGGCAGCACAGGCAGCACGTCCATGACCATCCACTCGGGGCGGTTGCCGGAAATGCGGAATGCCTCCACCACTTCCAGACGCTTCAGGATGCGGACACGCTTCTGGCCGGAAGACTTTTCCACCTCAGCGGTCAGTTCAGCGCTCAGCTGATCCAGGTCGATCTCTTTCAGCAGATCCTGGATGGCCTCGGCACCCATGGCAGCCTCGAACTCATCACCGTAGCGCTCGCGCATCTCACGGTATTCCTTCTCGGTCAGCTGCTGCTTCTTTTCCAGCGGGGTCAGGCCGGGATCGGTGACGATATAGTTGGCAAAGTACAGCACCTTTTCCAGCAGACGGGGGCTGATGTCCAGCATCAGGCCGATGCGGCTGGGGATGCCCTTGAAATACCAGATGTGGCTCACGGGAGCAGCCAGCTCGATGTGGCCCATACGCTCACGGCGGACCTTGGCCTTGGTGACCTCAACGCCGCAGCGGTCGCAGATCTTGCCCTTGTAGCGGATGCGCTTGTACTTGCCGCAGTGGCACTCCCAGTCCTTGGTAGGTCCAAAAATGCGCTCGCAGTACAGGCCGTCGCGCTCCGGCTTCAGGGTGCGGTAGTTAATAGTTTCAGGCTTCTTGACCTCACCGTAGCTCCAGTTGCGGATCTGCTCGGGAGAAGCAAGGCCGATCTTGATCGAATCGAAAACGTTGTTTTCCATGAAACGAACCCTTTCTTAAACTCTTGTTGTTTCGATGATGACGGGCGACTTTTCAAAATCCGCTGCCCTGCCCTGCCGCGGCGGCAGCACGCGCACCGCGCAGGGAAAGACAGTCTTGTTCCGGATTTATTCGTCGAAACTCACTTCGTCGGAAGCAGGCTCTGCAGCAGCAGAGTTGTTGTCATCCAGCACAGAAGGATCATCGAAGCCAGCATCGGCGTCCTTGATGTTGTAGTCGTTGAGCAGTTCGCTCTCCTGCACGACGTTCTCGGTACCGGCCACGTCACGCATGTCAAAGCCGGTCTCTTCGTCGTCAAAGTTCTGGCGCATGTCGATCTCATTGCCGTCCTTATCCTGGACCACGACGTCCAGACCCAGGGACTGCAGCTCCTTCAGCATAACGCGGAAGGACTCGGGGATGCCCGGCTGCGGGATAGGCTCGCCCTTGACGATGGCCTCGTAGGTCTTGACACGGCCCTCGACGTCATCGGACTTGACGGTCAGGATCTCCTGCAGGGTGTAGGCTGCACCGTAAGCTTCCAGAGCCCAGACTTCCATTTCGCCGAAGCGCTGGCCGCCGAACTGGGCCTTGCCGCCCAGAGGCTGCTGAGTGACCAGAGAGTAGGGGCCGGTGGAACGAGCATGGATCTTATCATCGACCAGGTGATGCAGCTTGAGGTAGTACATATAACCGACGGTAACGCGGTTGTCGAACTTCTCGCCGGTACGGCCGTCATAAACGGTGGTCTTGCCGTCGCGGTCCAGCTCGATCTTGGAGAAGTCGATGATGTGGCCCTTCTCACCCATGATCTTGGGCAGCTTGGTGGGATAAGCCGGAGCGTTCTCACCATGCCACATCTCGCGGGCGGTGTCGAAGGTGTCACCGATGTCGTTCTCACGGGCAGAGTCGAACACGGGGGTCATGACCTTGATGCCGCAGGCCTTGGCTGCATAGCCCAGGTTGACTTCCAGCACCTGACCGATGTTCATACGGGAAGGCACGCCCAGGGGGTTCAGCACGATGTCCAGCGGGGTGCCGTCGGGCAGGTAGGGCATGTCCTCCTGCGGCAGGATGCGGGAAACGACACCCTTGTTGCCGTGACGGCCTGCCATCTTATCGCCAACGCTGATCTTGCGCTTCTGGGCGATGTAGCAGCGCACGACCTCGCGCACGCCGGGCTGCAGCTCGTCGCTGTTCTCCGGGGTGAACACCTTGACGTCCACGATGATGCCGTAAGCGCCGTGGGGCACACGCAGGGAAGTATCACGCACTTCGCGTGCCTTCTCGCCGAAGATGGCGCGCAGCAGGCGCTCCTCGGCGGTCAGCTCGGTCTCGCCCTTCGGGGTGACCTTGCCGACCAGAATATCGCCGCTCTTGACCTCGGCACCGATGCGGATGATGCCGCGCTCGTCCAGATCCTTCAGAGCGTCCTCCGAGACGTTGGGGATATCACGGGTGATCTCCTCGGGTCCCAGCTTGGTGTCGCGGGACTCCGTCTCGTACTCCTCAATATGAATGGAGGTGTACACGTCCTCGCGCACGATCTTCTCGTTCAGCAGGACGGCGTCCTCGTAGTTGTAACCTTCCCAGGTCATGAAGCCGATCAGGGCGTTCTTGCCCAGAGAGATCTCGCCGTTGCGCATGGCAGGGCCGTCGGCCAGCACCTGACCGGCCTTGACGCTCTCGCCCACTTCCACGATGGGGCGCTGGTTGATGCAGGTGCCTGCGTTGGAGCGGGCAAACTTGACCAGAGCGTAATCCTCCAGCTCACCCTTGGTGTTGCGGACCACCACATGGTCGGCATCCATCTTCTCCACGATACCGTCGTTCTTGGCCAGAACTGCAGTGCCGGAGTCGGTAGCTGCCTTGTACTCCATGCCGGTAGCAACGATGGGCTGCTGGGTGACCATCAGAGGCACTGCCTGACGCTGCATGTTGGAACCCATCAGAGCACGGTTACAGTCATCGTTCTCCAGGAAGGGGATGCAGGCGGTTGCGACAGAAACCATCATTCGGGGCGAGACGTCCATGTAATCGACCTTCTCGGCGTCGATTTCCAGGATCTCATCGCGGCGGCGGGCAGAAACGCGGGGACGCACGAAGTGCTTGCCCTCGTCCAGCGGCTCGTTGGCCTGTGCCACAACGTACTCGTCCTCGACGTCAGCGGTCATATACTCGACCTCGTCGGTGACGACCTGTTCCTTCAGGTTGCCGTTCTCGTCATAGATCTTCTTGACCTTGCGGTACGGAGCTTCCACAAAGCCGTACTCGTTGATCTTGGCGTAGGATGCCAGATAGGAGATCAGACCGATGTTGGGACCTTCAGGAGTCTCGATGGGGCACATACGGCCGTAGTGGCTGTAGTGAACGTCGCGGACCTCGAAACCTGCACGGTCACGGCTCAGACCGCCGGGGCCCAGAGCGGACAGACGGCGCTTATGGGTCAGTTCAGCCAGCGGGTTGTTCTGATCCATGAACTGGGACAGCGGAGAAGAACCGAAGAACTCCTTGATGGCTGCCACCACCGGGCGGATGTTGATCAGAGCCTGCGGGGTGATGACGCTCTGATCCTGGCTCTGCAGGGTCATGCGTTCACGGATGACGCGCTCCATACGGGAGAAGCCGATGCGGAACTGGTTCTGCAGCAGCTCACCCACGCTGCGGATGCGGCGGTTGCCCAGGTGGTCGATATCATCGGTGGTGCCGATGCCGTGGCCCAGGCCGTTCAGGTAGTTGATGGAAGCCAGAATGTCGGCCACGGTAACGGTGCGGCCGATCAGCTGGTCGTGGTTGCGGCGCAGCATTTCCTTCTGCTCTTCCACATCAGAAGTGGTATCGAGGATCTTCTTGATCTCGTCGAAGGAGCAGCGCTCGTTGATGCCGCACTCCTTCACGTCGAAGGAGAAGAAGCCCTGTGCGTCCACGCAGCCGTTGGTGATGACCTTGACCTTCTTGGACTCTTCCTTCAGGGCGTCCTCGATCTTCAGCACGACCAGGTTCACACCGGCGTTGTCGGCCTTTTCAGCCATCTCGCGGGTGATCTTGGTATTGGCCTCGATCAGCACTTCGCCGGTCAGCGGGTCCACCACGTTCTCAGCGGCCACAAAGCCGATGATGCGGCGGGCCAGAGACAGCTTCTTGTTCATCTTATAGCGGCCGAACCGGGACAGATCGTAACGGCGCGGGTCGAAGAACAGCATGTTGATCTGGCTGGTAGCGGACTCTACCGTGGGAGGCTCGCCGGGGCGCAGCTTGCGGTAAACTTCCAGCAGGCCCTCGTCCTGGTTCTTGGTGGTATCCTTTTCCAGGGTGGCCAGGATGCGCTCGTCGTCGCCGAAGAAGTTCAGGATATCCTCATTGGTGGACAGGCCCAGTGCACGGCACAGCACGGTGACGGGCAGCTTGCGGTTCTTGTCGATGCGGACATAGAACACGTTGGAGGCATCGGTCTCATACTCCAGCCATGCGCCGCGGTTGGGGTTCATGGTGGCGCTGTACAGGTCGTTGCCCACCTTATCCTTGGCATCGCCGTAGAACACGCCGGGAGAACGGACCAGCTGGCTGACGATCGCACGCTCTGCACCGTTGATCACAAAGGTGCCGGCGTCGGTCATCAGGGGGAAGTCACCCATGAAGATCTCCTGATCCTTCACCTCGCCGGTCTCCTTGTTCAGCAGACGGGCGGTGACGCGCAGGGGTGCTGCATAGGTCACGTCGCGCTCCTTGCACTCCTTGATGCTGTACTTCGGCTCCTTGTCGAGGCGGAAGTCCACAAAGCTCAGTGCCAGATTGCCGGTGTAGTCCTCAATGGTGCCGATGTCGTGGAAGACCTCCTTCAGGCCTTCGTCCAGGAACCACTGATACGAGTTCTTCTGGACCTCGATCAGGTTCGGCATACTGATGACTTCGTCGATGTGGGAGAAGCTCATGCGCTCGGTTTTGCCGAGCTTGACGGGCTTGACTTTCATCATAAAATCAACCACTCCTTACTTTTATACTCTACGGGATGTCGTATACACGGGTCAAATTTGAGCAGACACACATAATTCGACCCGCGTCGGAAGGAACGTTTCGGCGTTTTTCACAAACTTTGCGGTTTGACCCACTCAGCCGACCCCGGCGCATTCCTCTTTTAGGCGCATTAGTCCATTATGTGATACTAATGCAGTATACACCCCAAAAGTGCAGTTGTCAAGCCATTTTTCACGATTTCTGTGCATTTTTTTGATTTTTGCCGGTTTATTCCGTACACCCGGCAGCGTGTCAATTTTCTTCGTTTTAGGGGTTGATATTTTTATTTTGCACGTTCCATACCAAAACAGCCTTGTGCAATTTGTCTATCTTGTCTCTTGTATTCTGAAGTACGACTTCTTTGCACACAAAAAAGCCTCCGAAAAATCCGCAGATTTTTCGGAGGCTCCCTCTTATAATGTTATCAGCGCTTCACTCATCCAGATAATCCCGCAGGCGCTTGGCGCGGCTGGGATGCCGCAGCTTACGCAGGGCTTTGGCTTCGATCTGCCGCACCCGCTCCCGGGTCACGTTGAACTCCCGGCCCAGCTCTTCCAGCGTACGGGAGCGCCCGTCCTCCAGCCCGAAGCGCAGGGCGATCACCCGCTCTTCCCGGGGCGTCAAGCTCTTGAGCACGTTCATCAGTTCCCGGCGCAGCAGCTGCCGCCCGGCTTCGTCCACTGGAATGCCCGCTTCCTCATCCTGGATGAAATCCTCCAGATGGGCATCCTCTTCCTCGCCCACCGGCGTTTCCAGACTGATGGGATCCTGTGCCAGCTGCAGCAGTTCCCGCACCCGGTCCGGTTCCAGATCCAGCTGCACGGCGATTTCCTCCACCGTGGGCTCCCGGCCATTTTTGCGCAGCAGCTCCCCTGCTGTCTTTTTGACCCGGTTGATGTTCTCCACCAGATGCACCGGAATGCGGATGGTACGGCCCTGGTCTGCAATCGCACGGGTAATGGACTGCCGGATCCACCAGGTGGCGTAGGTGGAAAACTTGAAGCCGCGCTCCGGCTCAAACTTTTCGGCCGCCTTCATCAGGCCGAGGTTTCCTTCCTGAATCAGGTCCAGAAACGGCAGCCCCCGCCCAACATAGCGCTTGGCCACCGACACCACCAGCCGCAGGTTGGCTTCGCTCAGAGCACGGCGAGCGTCGGCGTCCCCGGCCTGTGCGGCGCGGGCAAGGTCTGCTTCCTGCTGTACCGTAAGCAGCGGCACCCGGCCGATCTCCTTTAAATAGGTGTGCACTGGATCATCCAGCACCACGCCCTCGGCGGAGAGTTCGTGTTCCAGCTGACCAAGCTGCGTTTCGTCCAGCGGCGGAAGCTCCGCTTCCTCGTCCTCGGCAATGTGCACACCCCGGGCCTCCAGCGCTTCGTACAGTTCATCCAGCCGGGCCACATCATAGTCCGCCTCGTCCATGGCGCGGCTGATCTGGTCCGGGGTCAGGGTCTTGCGCCGGGCGTGTGCCGCCAGCGTCCGGGCCAGTTCCTCGGTCTGCGACAATTTCTGCATGATTCCTGCTCCTTTCCTCTCCTGCTCCAGCCGGAGGGGAAAGCGGGCCTCATTCTTCTTCGCACACGAGCCCCTGCTTTTTTTCGCGCATCGACTGGAAGTAGCTGCTCAGTTCCTCGTTTGTCATGCTGGCCGCCTTGCTTGCCACGGGCATGCCCCGGGCAATGCGGTCCAGATACAGCCGGATGTCATCCGGTGTACAGTTCACATCGCTGTATTGTGCCGCAAGATGGCTCAGTTCATTCAGGGCCTCCTCCCCGGCAAAAGCGTGCAGGGCGGTCAGGCTGATCTCCACGCCTTGCTCCCGGCACCGCAGCATGGCTTCATACAGCTCCTTCTGCTGGGGCTGGATGAACTGCTCTGCCGACAGCTGATCCTTGACCAGATCCAGATACTGCGGTTCCCGCAGGATGGCCGCCAGCAGACGCTGCTGTGCGCTGACGATGCCCAGTGCCTGGCTGCCGCCTGCTGTGTAGGACACCTTGATCTGGTTCATCTCACCGGACTGCAGCACGGCCTTTTTCTTTTCATAACGGCGCTTGCTGCCTACCCGTTTTACGGCCGTTTCCAGCTGGGTCATGATGGCGGTCTTGGAGATGTTGGTTTCCTCGGCCAGACGTCCGGCGTACACCTCCTGCTCCGTGGGGCTGGAGCGCTCAGCCAGCAAGTCCACCGCCTGCTTGACATACTCCAGCCGCTGGGCATCCTGCGAAAGGTCATACTGACTGCGCAGTCGTCCCAGACGGAAGTCCAGCGCATTGCCCACGCCGTCCAGCAGTGCCTTGAAGCGCTCGGCGCCATACTTTTTGATGTACTCATCCGGGTCCTTGGCACCGGGGATCTGCAGCACGCCCACCTTGACCGGGCTGTTGCGGAACAGCTCCAGCGACCGCAGGGTGGCTTTCTGGCCCGCCTCGTCCGAGTCGTAGCTCAGGATGACTTCGTCCGCGTACTCGCTGATGAGCCGCACCTGATCCGGGGTCAGGGCCGTGCCGCAGGCACACACTGCTGTGTCGATGCCGGCCTGCTGCATGCTGATGACGTCCATATAGCCCTCGCACAGCACGAACCGCCGGGACGCACTGCGCTTGGCGATCTGCAGCGCGAATACCGTGTCCGACTTGTGGTAGACCAGCGTTTCCGGGCTGTTGACGTATTTGGGCTTGGAGTCATCCAGCACGCGGCCGCCAAAGGCAATGATGTTGCCCCGCAGATCAAAAATGGGGGTCATCACCCGCTTCCAGAACAGGCAGTAGATCCGCCCGGACGGACTGCGCTTGAACAGACCACTGGCGTCCAGCTCCTGCTGATTGTAGCCCTTGTCGCGCAAAAACTGATACAGGGCCTGCCCGTCGTTGGGGGCATAGCCCAGCCCGAACCGGACGATGGTCTTGTCGTCCAGGCCGCGCCGTCGCCAGTAGGCACGGGCCTGCCGGGCCTCCTCCACAGTGGAGTTGAGGCAGGCATGGAAAAACCGTGCCGCCTCCTTGTTCATGGACAGGATGCGGCTGCGCATCCTGCCGGTCTTGTCGTCCTCCTGGGGCTCCGGCATCCCGGCCCGGGCCGCCAGCATCTTGACGGCCTCCGGGTAGTCGATGCTGTTGATCTTTTTGGCAAAGGTAATGGCATCGCCGCCGGCCCCGCAGCCAAAGCAGTAAAAGCTCTGGGTGTCCGGGTAGACGTAAAAGGAGGGCGATTTTTCACTGTGGAAGGGGCACAGCCCGCCGTACAGCCGTCCCTTGCGCTTGAGCTGCACATAGCTGCCCACCAACTCCACGATGTCGGTGCGGCGGGTCAGTTCCTCAATGTATTCGTGTGGGATCATGGATTTTCAAACGACCTTTCCGGTTTATAGAACATGCCACTTCTGCGGCACAAAAAGCTCCTCAAAGGTACGGATGGCAAACTCGTCGCTCATACCGCTGATGTAGTCGGTCACCGCGCGGTCACGGCCTTCCTGATACGCCAGCTGAACGTAGAAATTGGACATCCGGTCGATGTGGTTCAGGTAGTAGTCATACAGCTCCCCGATCACCTTGTCCACCTTTTGTTCCTCGCGTTTGGCGGTTTTGTCCACATAGACGGTGGCGTACATGAAGTCCCGCAGGGCCAGAAAGGCCTCATTCTCCTCCGTACCCACCCGTATATTGCCGTCGCTATTGCGCAGGATGCTGTTGATCATGGTCGTGATGCGGGCGGATTTGGTGGTGCCCAGCACCGCGGTGCAGTCCCTTGGCAGGATGTCCGGGTCCAGCACACCGGCGCGCACGGCGTCCTCGATGTCGTGGTTGACGTAGGCGATCTGGTCTGCCATGCGTACGATGCGCCCTTCCGGGGTGGCAGCCCAGGTGCCTTTGGTGTGGGTCACGATGCCGTTGCGCACTTCCCAGCTCAGGTTGAGGCCCCTGCCCTCTTTTTCCAGCTTGTCCACCACCCGCAGGCTCTGCACATAATGCTTGAACCCGCCCGGGCAGAGCTGGTTGAGCGCCCGTTCTCCGGCGTGGCCAAAGGGCGTGTGGCCCAGGTCATGGGCCAGGCTGATGGCCTCGGTCAGGTCCTCGTTCAGGCGCAGGGCGCGGGCAATGGTGCGGGCGATCTGCGACACCTCCAGCGTATGGGTCAGCCGGGTGCGGTACAGGTCCCCTTCCGGGGACAGGAATACCTGGGTCTTTTGCTTCAGGCGGCGGAACGCCTTGCAGTGCAGCACCCGGTCGCGGTCACGCTGAAACACCGGGCGCAGCGGATCCTGCGGCTCCGGCACCGCCCGGCCGCGGCTGGCATCGCTGAAGGTCGCCCACGGTGCAAAGGTCAGGTGTTCGATCTCTTCGGTTCTCTGGCGCACATCCATGCTGGTCCCCTCCCTTTTGTGGTTCTTCTCCCCCCTTTCCACCGGAAATCCCGGCGCAGCCGATCCCACGCGCCGCGCCTGCGGCAATTGTAGCACAACGGCCCTGTCGAAGGGGGAAGTTCTGTGTCAGCTCCTAAAATTCACTTGATTTTTAAAAAGGTGCGTAGAATGGCTCAGACACTGCTGCCTCCGCCCCGCCCCGGGTCAGCTCCCGCAGCTGTTCCAGCAGCGGACCTTCGGTGTGTTCCGGCATCTGCCAGCGCAGGGTGACCCGGTCGGCGAACTCCGGCGCAGCCTGCTTTGCCCCGGCGGCGTCGATGAGCAGGGATGCCCGCTCGTAAAGAGAATAGTCCACCGTCATGTGCAGCTCCACCACACTGCGCACCGTGACCACCTCGGCATTTTCCAGCGCGCGGGCCGTGGCCGTGGTGTACGCACGCACCAGCCCGCCGGTGCCCAGCAGCACCCCGCCGAAGTAACGGGTGATCACCACGATCAGATCCGTCAGGCCGCTGTGCTGCAGCACCTCCAGTGCCGGGGTCCCGGCCGTTTTGGCCGGCTCGCCATCGTCGGAGTAGCGTTCCCGATTCCCCTCCCGCAGCCGGTAAGCATACACGTTGTGCCGCGCCGTGCGGTTGGCCGCGCGCACCTGCTCCAAGAATGCCACGGCGGCCTCCTCGCTGTCCGCAAAGGAGAGCTGCGCAATGAAGCGGCTCTTCTTCTCTTCGTATTCGCCCACGGCCGTACCGCGGATGGTCCGGTAATCCTCCACAATGGTTCCTCCTGCGTGTTATTCAGAATCAGTATAACATAAAACGTCATTTGTGCAAGTGAAAAGCCCGGCAGCTTTCGCTGCCGGGCTTTCCTCGCACACAACTTTTCAAGAAAGGGAGAAGGTATCTTGGGTATGATGATGAAGAGGATATCACTTGGTGAAGATCTGGATCCACTGATGGCCCCAGGTGCTGCTGCTGTTGTAGTAGTAGCCAACGCCCATGGCACGGGCTTCAGGGTTCAGAATGTTGGCACGATGGCCTTCGGACTGCATCCAGGCATCCACGACCTCCTGCGGAGAAACGCTGCCCCAGGCGGCGTTCTCACCGGTGGGAGCTGCGGTCACGCCGTACTCCTTGAGCACGGTGAAGCACTTGCTGCCATCCGGACGGGTATGGGAGTTGACGGTAGCGATCTCTTCGGCACGCTTCTGTGCGGCAGCGGTCAGGTTGGCATCGCCCATCACCAGCGGGGTCAGGCCGTACTTTGCACGCTCGACATTGACCAGATTCAGCACTTCCTGACGGAAGTCATCGGTGTGAGAGTTTTCGGGGTAAGAGAAGATCAGCACCCAGTAGTTGCCGTAGGCACCGCCCTCATAGTGGCCGACACTCACGGTGGTGGCATCCGCATTCAGGATGCGCTCACGGGCGAAATCGAGGTTCATCCACTGGTCCATGGCGGAGTCCGGAGTGGACACGCCGGCCAGATAGTTCTCGCCAACGGACACATCGCCGATGCCGTTCTCGGCAAAAACGGTGAAGTCGCGCTGACCGTTGGGACGCACATAAGAATACGTGGTAGCCAGCTCTTCGGCACGCTCAGCAGCGGCGGCGTTGTGGGCGGCATCGCCCAGCTCCACGCTGTTCAGACCGGCCTTTGCACGGGCCTTGTTGATGAGCTTCAGGAAATCCTTCTGGTACATCTGGTCCTGTGCGCTGATGTAGGAGTTTTCTTCGTCGATGTCCGCAGAAACCGACACAGTGCTCTGTGCAGCGCTCGCAGCCAGAGGCTTGAGCGGAGATGCGCAGCCAAACATCACAGCCAGCGTCATAGCAGCTGCCGCGATCTTCTGAACAGTGCGCATTTCGAGTTTCATAAGACATCCTCCTGATACAGCTTTTTGTATAAAAGCCGTTTTGCATTTGATCGGTTGCGCGTTGCAAATCCGTTTTGCAACTCATGCGTTTCACAAGTGCAACTCTTGTGTCACAAGAGTATCACAAGAGCGTCTCATCGTCAAGGGGTTTTGCGCAATTTTTCGGGACAAAAATGCAAAAAATTCAAAAATCGGTCCGTTCAGAATCGTAACACAAGTGCAACATCATCCGGAAGTGTTTCCTTTTTCCGTTACGCTTGTGTTGCACTTCGAGTGCGTTTTCCGGGAAGTGCAACACATTTTTGTTCTTTTGCTCACTTTCCTCTCAAAAGTCCGACTTATCAAAAGTGCATATCATTGCATTCTTATTCATTTGATTGCATATTGTGCATTTTTCGCTTTTCCCGTACACAAAAAAAGACACCGCGCCCTGCATTTCTGCAAAGCGCGGTGCCCGCGTTTCGATCGGTTTCCGGTCAGTTCATCTCTTCCAGAGCCTTCTTCAGGTTCTGTGCGATCTGGTCCGGGCAGCTGGTGTTGCGGAACCCGCACAGCGTGCCGTCCAGACGTGCAATGACGTCCTCGGCCTTCATGCCGGTGACCAGCTGGCAGATGCCTTTCAGGTTGCCGTTGCAGCCGCCGATGACCTCGATGGACGCAATGGTGTGGTCGTCGTTCAGGACAAAATTGGTCTGCTTGGAGCAGGTGCCTTTGTTTGCAAAGCTGAATTCCTTGCTCATGGTTTCAAACTTCCTCTCTCTTTCTTATAAAGGAAAAGCCTTTTCCGGCTTTATCGTGTGCCATTGCCGCCGCCCCGTTTGCGGGCGATCTCCTGCAGGCGGGTGACCGTCTCGTCCGGAGCGGTACAGGTGCCGATGGGATGGGGCACCTTGTGGTTGCGGCCATGGAAATCCGTCCCAGCCGTGGGCACAAGGCCGTATTCCCGGCAAAGCTGCACGCACTCCGCGCGGTCCTCCGGGCTGTTGCTGGGGTGGTCCACCTCAATGCCGTCAATGGCGCCTTCTGCCGCCAGTTCGCGCACCAGCGGCATGCTCTTGTAGACGGTGGGGTGCGCAAACACCACGGCACCGCCGCTGGCCGTGGCCGTGGCCAGCACTTCCCGCACCGGCAGATACTCCGGCGAGTGCAGCACGATGCCGCGGGGATTCCAGCCGAACAGCTTGTGGTAGGTCTCGCCGTAAATGCTGCCGTCACTCAGGCCAAGCTCCCCCAGCACCTGCATGATGCCGCTTTTGTAGATCACACCGCTTTCGGCCGCCGTCTCCCAGACAAGCTCCTTGGTGAACTGCGGGTACATCGCCTCCAACTCATGGACCGTCTGCAGGCCGCAGGCATTGCGCCGCTGCTTCATGATCTCGCAGTGCTCCCGGAGCGGGACACAGTCCAGGTTGGGGTAATAGCACAGCAGATGCACCCGGTGCTGGCGCTCAAAATCGTAACCGGTCAGCTCCACCGCCGGGATCAGCTCCACGCCCTCCTGTCGGGGATGGGCGTAGCAGTACGCCGCACTCAGGGTGGTGTCGTGGTCGGAGATGGCAATGGCGTGCAGTCCGGTACGGGCCGCGATGCCCGGCAGGCGCTGGATGGGCACCGAGCCGTCGGAACAGGTGGAATGGTTGTGAAGATCGCAGGACATGGAAACGCCTCTTTAATGTTTGTAGAAATTGATCAGGCAGCCGTCGGCCAGGATCTGACGCTCGTCGTTGGTCAGCGGAGCCATGTAGAGGTCAAACGCCTTGGGTTCATCACCCAGCACATAGGCCTTGATGTCCTTCAGGTCGCCCTTGAGCGCCTCGCGCACATTGGGGATGAGGATGTAATCCCCCAGCCCGAAGGGCGTAGCCCCGGCCAGCTGCAGGGGCAGCATGCCCCAGTTGATCAGGTTGGAGCGGTAACGCTTGGTGGCGTACTCGGTGACGATGTTGGCCCCGGCACCCAGCACACGCTGGCAGCTGGCGGCCTGCTCACGGGCAGAGCCGTCGCCCGGCTTGACTGCAAAGATGGTGGAGGCGATCTGCAGGTCGTTCCAGGTCAGGTTCTCGCAGCCGGGCACAGCGTGCACCGTTGCCAGCAGGGCGTCATCGGCTTTGCCGGCACGGCGGGCTTCCTCTTCGGCACGCACGGCCTTGGCACGGCCCACATACTCCGGGTCCTTGCGGCTGAGGGTGAACTCGGCCAGACCCAGGGGGTTGGAGCGGTAGGAGGAAGTCTCACCGGAGGGGATCAGCTCGTCGGTGGTCGTAACAGGGTCGGTGATGTAGGACGCCACCTTCAGCAGCAGGTTGTTACCCAGCGGTGCGATCTCCGGCCAGTCCTTGATGTTGGGGCCCAGCTTGAGCAGGGCGTCGTAGTCGCCCTTGCCAAAGCCCTGATACACGCGGGTGTCGTAGCTGGAAGGATCGTACTGGTACTCCGGCACGGTGGGATCGTAGTCAATGTCGGTGGCCGGGGTCAGGATGCCGCCGTTGGCCGTGGTGGCCGCAATGCTGCGGGCATCCATCAGGGCCACACCCGCCAGCTGGCCATTGCCGGGCTTGGAGCCTTCGCGGCTGGGGAAGTTGCGGGTGGTGTGGCGGATGGACAGTGCCCCGTTGGCGGGCACGTCGCCTGCGCCGAAGCAGGGGCCGCAGAAAGCCGTGCGCACGGTGGCACCGCTGGCCATCAGTTCGCTGATCACGCCGGTGCGCACCAGTTCCATCATGATAGGCTGACTGCCGGGGTACACACTGAGGGCGTAGTCGCCGCAGCCGCCGGTGCGGCCCTTGAGGATGGAAGCCGTCTCATAGATGCTGTCGTACAAACCGCCTGCACAACCGGCGATCACGCCCTGGTCCACCCGCAGCTTGCCGTTCTCGATCTTGCTGCACAGGTCCAGGTACACATCCTTGCGGCCGATGAGCTTCTGCACATCCTCTTCGCAGGCGTGCAGGATGTCCTCCAGATTGGCGTTCAGCTCTTCGATGGTAAAGGCATTGGAGGGGTGCATGGGCAGAGCGATCATCGGACGGATGGCCGACAGATCCACTTCCACAACGCCGTCATAGTAGGCAAGGTCCGCCGGGGCCAGCTTCTTGTAATCCGCAGCACGGCCGTGCACGGCAAGGAACTTCTGCGTGGTCTCGTCGGTCTCCCAGATGGAGGACAGGCAGGTGGTCTCGGTGGTCATGGCGTCGATGGCGTTGCGGGTGTCCTGCCGCAGGGAGGCAATGCCGGGGCCGACGAACTCCATGACCTTGTTCTTGACATAGCCGCTCTTGAACAGCTTGCCCACCAGCGCAATGGCCACATCGTGGGGGCCGCAGCCGGCAGGCAGGCTGCCGGTGAGGTAAATGGCCACCACACCCGGACGGGCCACATCGTAGGTGCGGCCCAGCAGCTGCTTTGCCAGCTCGCCGCCGCCCTCGCCGATGGCCATGGTGCCCAGTGCACCGTAGCGGGTGTGGGAGTCCGAGCCAAGGATCATTTTGCCGCAGCCGGCAAACTTTTCACGCATGTACTGGTGGATGACAGCCAGATGCGGGGGCACAAAGATGCCGCCGTACTTTTTGGCAGCCGACAGGCCGAAGCGGTGGTCATCCTCGTTGATGGTGCCGCCCACAGCGCACAGGCTGTTGTGGCAGTTGGTGAGCACATACGGGATGGGGAACTTTTCCAGGCCGGACGCGCGGGCCGTCTGGATGATGCCCACAAAGGTGATGTCATGGCTGGCCATGGCGTCAAACTTGATCTTCAGGTTTTCGGCATCGCCGCTGGTGTTGTGAGCCTGCAGAATGCTGTAGGCCATGGTACCGGTCTTGGCGTTTTCCACCGCAGCGGCATCAAAGCCCTTGGCGGCCAGTGCTGCCGGTGCGTTGCCGTCTGCCGGCACCCACTCGCCGCGGGCATAGTATGCGCCGCCGGTGCTGCATTTGATCATATCCAACATCTCGATTCGCCTCTCTTTTTCTGTTTCCCGCCCGCCGCAGTTTGCGGGCACTGCCCCGGCAGGACGGCCAGCGGCCCCCTGCCCCGTTACGATCACGGATCGTATCGTTTTTTTATTATAGCATGAAACCATGGAAAGAAAAAGCACTTTTTCCGAATGAACTGTGAACAGACCGCAAAGCCTCTCCATCCGCTCGACCGCAGCATGTGCATCTCATCCCCTTTCCGGAATACAAGCATGAAAAAAGCACCCAAGAACCATCGTTCTCAGGTGCCTTTCTTCATGCCGCCGACGGGGGTCGAACCCGTACTCTGTCTCCAGAAAGGGATTTTAAGTCCCTCGTGTCTGCCAATTTCACCACAGCGGCACACCGATACCCGGCTTACAAAGCCCTGCTGCCCCATATTGCTGTAGGGAGCCGGGAATAACAGGTGTGAGGTAAAATTATGTCAATCGGACCGAACGCAAATCGACCGAATGAACACAAATCAGCATGGTCTATAGTACAATAGTTTGCCCGGTTTGTCAAGAAAAGGCGTTACACTTTTCCGCCGTGCAGCTCTGCGTACATTCTGGCGCGGCACTCGGCCACGGCAGGGGTCATGTTGACGTAATGCTTGTGCGGGCACTCCAGACGCAGCTCGCTCTCCCAGGTCTCCTCGGTGAGCTGTTTTGCGATGTAGGCCTTCTTCTCGGCAATGGAGGGCAGCTCCATGGCCAGCTGGCCGCCCAGGATGTGCGGCACCAGCAGCGGCTTGACCGCCGTCGGGGTAAAGGTAATGGTGCGCTCAATGGCGTCAGAGTCCAGGTTGACCATCGTGATGGGCTTGCCGGCCTCGATCACCTCGCCGTCCATGGCGATCAGGTCACACTGGGCCTGTCCGTTTTCATCGTAGAGACGCCAGGGCATCTTCTTGCCGGGGATGATGGCCTTGCTGGCCGAATCCGAGCACTTCATCTTGGGGGTATAGCTGCCGTCCGGCTGCTTGACAGCCACCAGCTTGTACACGCCGCCGAACACGGGGTCGGAAGCGGAGGTGATCAGGTTTTCGCCCACGCCGTAGGAATCAAAATGGGCATGCTCGTACAGCTCCATGTTGGCGATCTTTTTTTCGTCCAGACCGTTGGAAGCCACCAGCTTGATGTACGGCTTGCCGACAGCATCCAGTGCCTTGCGCAGACGCTTGGAGCCGCGGGCCAGGTCGCCGGAGTCGATGCGGGCGCTCTTGACGCGGCGGTTTGGGTCATTGGGGTACTTCTCGATCAGGTAGTCGTCCAGCTTGATCAGGTTGGGCAGACCGCTCTCCATGATGTTGTAGGTATCCAGCAGCAGGCTGACCGAGTCCGGGTAGGTGTCGGCAAATGCCTTGAAGGCGTCGAATTCCGTCGGGAAGAACTCGATGAAGCTGTGTGCCACGGTGCCCACGGCCTTGACGTCCGAGCCGAACTTCATCTCAGCCAGACAGTTGGCCGTACCCACGCAGCCGCCCAGGACCGCCGCATAGGCACCATCGTTGCCGGCGCTCTCGCCCTGTGCACGGCGGGTGCCGAACTCCATGACGCTGCGGGGCGTATGGGTGTTCAGACCGGTGACGCGGGTGGCCTTGGTGGCAATGAGGCTGTGGAAGTTCATCGTCTGCAGCAAGTAGGTCTCAATGAGGATGGCGCCCACCAGATCGCACTCAATGCGCACCATCTGCACATGGGGATAGCACACAGTGCCCTCCGGCAGGGCATACATGTCGCCCTTCCAACGGTAGGTGCGCAGATACTCGCAGAATTCCTCGCTCATACCCTTGGTGCGCAGCCACCAGATGTCCTGTGCGTTGAAATGGTAATTCAGCAGAAAGCGGGTCAGCTTGCGCTGACCGGCGCTGATGGAATAGCCCTGATTGTCCGGGTTCTTGCGGAAGAACATGTCAAACACCAGCGTGGTGTCCTTGAATCCGTGCAGGAACAGGCAGTTTGCCATCGTAAATTCATAAAAATCCACGACCATTGCGGGGTTGTCGTAGTCCTCATCCGGAATATAAGGCACAACCTTGATTTCGTCCATGAATGTTTCCTCTCTTCTTCTCAACGGCACAGCCCGCGGGCCGCTGCCGTTTCCCAGTTCCCGGCCGGAGTACAGAACCCCGGCGGAAAGCCATCGCCCTGTCTTGACAGGGTGTTTCTAACATGATAACACCAATCGCAGGCCTGCGCAAGGGTTTTGCGATATTTTCTGGGATTGCGATCGAACCGAAGAACAACCCTCTCAGTCATCGCTTACGCGATGCCAGCTCTCCCGAAGGGCGAGCTTTTATCGAGAAGGGAAACTTTCCGATTCAACGAAAAAGCTCCCCCTTTCGGGGGAGCTGGATGCGAGTGAAATGAGCAGACTGAGAGGGTTTTATTCTTTAGCCGTTGATGATGTTGGGGGTAGCGTTCTTCAGCACGACGTCATGGCTACCGCCCTCCACGATGGAGGTAGAGGACACGACGGTCAGCTTGGCCTTCTGCTGCAGCTCGGGGATGGACAGAGCGCCGCAGTTGCACATGGTGCTCTTGACCTTGTACAGGGTGGTCTGCACGCCGTCGGCCAGCGGGCCGGCGTACGGGACGTAGCTGTCCACGCCTTCCTCAAAGCTCAGCTTGGTGGAGCCGCCCAGATCGTAGCGCTGCCAGTTGCGGGCACGGTTGGAGCCTTCGCCCCAATACTCCTTCATATACTGGCCATTGATGCGCACCTTGTTCGTGGGGCTCTCGTCGAAGCGGGCGAAGTAGCGGCCCAGCATGACGAAGTCGGCACCCATGGCCAGTGCCAGGGTGATGTGGTAGTCGTGGACGATGCCGCCGTCGGAGCAGATGGGCACATAGATGCCGGTCTCCTTGAAGTACTCGTCACGAGCCTTGGCCACCTCGATGACTGCGGTAGCCTGGCCGCGGCCGATGCCCTTGGTCTCGCGGGTGATGCAGATGGAACCGCCGCCGATGCCGATCTTCACGAAGTCGGCACCCTGCTCGGCCAGGAAGCGGAAGCCCTCGGCATCCACCACGTTGCCGGCACCCACCTTCACCTTGTCGCCATAGTGCTCGCGGATCCAGCCGATGGTGCGGGCCTGCCACTCGGAGTAGCCCTCGGAAGAGTCGATGCACAGCACGTCCACACCGGCCTCCACCAGAGCGGGCACACGCTCAGCGTAGTCACGGGTGTTGATACCGGCACCCACCACATAGCTCTTGTTCTTGTCCAGCAGCTCGTTGGCGTTCTTCTTGTGGGAGTCGTAGTCCTTGCGGAACACCATATACTTCAGGTTGCCCTCAGCGTCCACCAGCGGCAGAGTGTTGATCTTGTTGTCCCAGATGATGTTGTTGCAGTCATGCAGGGAGGTGTTCTCCGGGGCAGTGACCAGCTTTTCCAGCGGGGTCATGAAGGTGGTAACGGGAGCGTCATCCGGGGTGTGGTTGACGCGGTAGTCGCGGGAGGCCACGATGCCCAGCAGCTTGCCGTTGGGGGTGCCGTCAGCGGTGACCGCGATGGTGGAGTGGCCGGTGCGGGCCTTGAGCTCCAGCACATCGTGCAGGGTAGCGGTGGGGGCCAGATTGGAGTCGGACACGACATAGCCGGCCTTGTAGCTCTTGACGCGGCGCACCATGGCAGCCTCGTTCTCGATGCTCTGGGAGCCATAGATGAAGGAGACGCCGCCCTGACGAGCCAGTGCAATGGCCAGCTTATCGCCGGAGACCGACTGCATGATGGCGCTGATCATGGGAATGTTCATTTCCAACGGGCACTCTTCCTGACCCTTGCGGTACTTGACCAGCGGGGTCTTGAGGCTGACAGCAGTGGGAACATTTTCCGCAGAGGAATAGCCGGGCACCAGCAGATACTCGCCAAAGGTGCGGGAGGGTTCTTCATAGAAATAAGCCATAGTCAAACTCCTTTTCTCTTATCGCAGCATGAAGCATTCTACAACAAAATCATTCATGTTTGAGCCATCTAAATTGATTGTATATACTTTACCACACTCGGCCTCAGAATACAAACCCCTGCCGCGCCAAACTTTGAAACTGTCCTTTGGAGAAAAACAGGCAAAATGCCCACCAAAACCGCGCAAGGTCATACTTTTTGACGATTCCGGCGGTTTTCGGCATGCAAAAAAGCTCGTCCGGGTCACGGACGAGCTTTTTTGCACACGAAGCGGGACATCGCCTGTGCGGCACACGGAGCACAGACTGTGAAGGAGTTCCAGTCGGAGGAGGAGGCCCGGTGCCCGATATCCCAAAAACAAGAAGAAAAAGATTTCACACACAGCCAGGGGATCTCGGCCCTTGCTGTAACCATATTGTAACTCTTTTGATACTATTTTGCAATAGGGTTTTGTCATTTTTCTGTAACTTATTTTGTGAACTTTTTATGACCCGATCTTCAGATAGCACTCAAAGCTGGTGCGGCCGTCGTGGCGGCCCTGCACATACCACCCCTCTTCCGAGGGTGCATACAGCAGTTCCACCGTGTCCCCCATGGGGATCTCCCAGTGGTAGTTCACGGCGGCAAAGGTCACCGGGCCCGCCTGCAGCACCTCCGGCGGCAGGGCGTCGCAGGCAAGATCCAGATAATAGGCGTTGTTGATGTGGCCGTTCAGGTCGCACAGCGAATAGCTGGCCCTGCGCTCCCCTGCCGACGTCAGCTCTTTGCACCGGTGGGTGTGCAGGGACAGCTCCCCTTCCACCGTCTCATTCCAGAAATTTTCCACGGTCCAGTTCGGTTCCCGCATGATGTGGCCGCTGGTCCGATCCACCAGGATCCAGCGGCAGTCCACCGTGGCCACCAGCTTCCCGGCGGCATCCGTGACCGTAGTGATGCGCTTGATGGCACCCCGGCGGCTGTGCTCGGCGCGGGTGGTCAGGGTGAGCGCCTCGGTGCGGCGGGGCACCCGCACAAACTGCAGGGCCTGCTTGCCCACCAGAAACGCCACGTTGTGGTCCTGGAAAAACTTGTCATCCATGCCAAAGGCACGGGCGTGGTCGGCAGATACCTGCTCCACATAGCGCAGCAGGGCGCTGGGCTTGAGCAGGCTGCGGAAGTCCGCATCCGCATTGAGCACCGTTGCGGTCTCGGTGTAAAAATTGGGCTCCATAATGTTCCTTTCCCATCCAAAATGATTTCAAAAAGGCCCCGCTCTCTCCATCGTCTGCGGCAGCAGCAGATCCGAGAGGGCGGGGCCGTCTGTTTAATACTGGTTGCGGCTCTTTTTGCGCAGTTTGCGCCAGATGTTGAAGCAGGCCAGCGCCACCATGGCGGCCAGCAGCGACAGGAACAGCAGGCTGCTGCCGCCCTCGTCGTAGCTCTTCATCTCGCTCCACTTTACGTCCAGCTCGCTGTTCACGTCATCGCTCAGAGCGGTGAACACCCGTTCCTTCGCGGCAAGTTCTTCCGGCGGATAAGCGATCTCGCTGTCGCGCAGGTCCTCGTCCAGTACCTCCCGCACCGACTCCATAGGAGTGGTGTAGCCGATGTACTCGGCGTTTGCCTTGCCGATGTCCGTCTCACACATGAAGTTGATGAACATTTCGGCGGCTTCCTGGTGCTCACTCGTGGCGGGGATGGCCATGCAGTCCACCGACAGCACACTGCCCTCCTCCGGGAACACCCAGGCAAGGTCGGGGTTATCGTCGATCATGGTGATGGCGTCGCCGGAGTAGTACACGCCGATGGCTGCCTCACCGCCGATCATCTTATCAAAGATCTCATCCATGACGTAGGCCTGCACCAGCGGCTTTTGAGCCTTGAGCTCTTTCACCACCTCGTCCACTTCTTCCGTGGACTGGGGGTTGATGTCATGGCCGCTCTTGAAGGCCGCAATGGCGTAGGCGTCGCGGCTGTTGTTGAACATCAGGATGTTGCCGGCATACTGTTCATCCCACAGGTCCGCCCAGCTGGTGGGTGCCTTGTCCACCATCGTGGTGTTGTAGATGATGCCGGTGGTGCACAGCATGTAGGGCACCGTATAGGCGTTCTGGGGGTCGTAATCCGGGTTGCGGTATTCCGCGTCGATCTTCTGGAAGTTGGGGATGTTGTCGTAGTTGAGGGGCTTGAGCATCCCTTCTGCGATCATCTTGGCCACCATGTAATCCGACGGGATCACCACATCGTAGTCCGCCGCACCGGATTTCAGCTTGGCGTACATGGACTCGTTGGAATCGAAGGTGGTGTAGTTCACCTTGATGCCGGTCAGGTCCTCAAAGGCGGACACCACGTCCAGGCTGTCGTCCGAGCCGTTGGAGATGTACTCGCCCCAGTTGTAGACGTTCAGAGTCATGTTCTGGCCCTTGAAGCGGGTCCAGTCGTAATCGCCGGACACCGAAACGTCCTCATTCACCTCAATGGTGTCTGCCGCAAAGGCCGGCAGCGTGCAGCACACCGCCAGCGCCAGCGTGAGCAGCAGAACGGCAAAACGTTTCATCACACGCCCTCCCCTCTCAGCGCCTTCTGGTCGCGGCGGTAGCTGCGGCTTTCCATGGCGTTGGAAACCAGAATGATGCACAGGATCACCACGAACATGATGGTGGACAGTGCGTAGATCTCCGGGCTGACCTTCTTGCGGGTCATGGAGTAGATGGCGATGGGCAGCGTTTCCACGGTGCCGCAGTTGAAGTAGGAGATCATGAAATCGTCGATGGAGTAGGTCAGGCAGATCAGGAAGGCCGACAGGATAGCCGGGCTGATCTCCGGCAGGATGACCTTGAAGAAGGCCTGCTTGGGGTTGCAGCCCAGATCCAGAGCCGCCTCATACAGCTTGATGTCCAGCTGCTTGAGCTTGGGGCTCACGTTGAAGATGACATACGGCACATTGAAGGCAATGTGGGCGATGAGCAGCGTCGGGAAGCCCATGATGGTGTCCGGCAGCCAGGAGACGCCCTCGGCAAAGCGCTGGTAAGCCACGAACAGCAGCATGAGCGAAATGCCGGTGATGATCTCCGGGTTGACCACCGGGATGTAGGTGATGTTGGTCACCAGCAGGCGGCTGCGGCGGCTCATGGACGCGATGCCCAGGCTGGCCGCCGTGCCCAGCACTGTGGCGATGACGGCGGACAGCAGTGCCACCTCAATGGACACCCACAGTGCATGCAGGATGGACGAATTGTGGAACAGGCTGCTGTACCACTTTAAGGTAAAGCCGGTGAACAGCGAATAGCCCTTGCTCTGGTTGAAGCTGAACACGATCATGTAGGCAATGGGCAGATACATGAAGCAGAAGAACAGGATGACGTAGGCACGCTGCATCAGGCGGAGATGTTTTGTTTTCATCAGGACACACCCTCCATCTCGTCCTCGTCAAAGCTGGACGTAAAGCTCATGCACAGCAGCACGATGATCATCAGCACAAGGCTCATGGCAGAGCCCACGTTCAGGTTGTAGCTGTTGCCAAGGAACTGCATTTCGATCAGGTCGCCGATCAGCAGGTTGGAACCGCCGCCCAGCATCCGGCTGATGACGAAGGTGGACACTGCCGGCACAAATACCATGGTGATGCCGGTGCTGATGCCGGGCACGCTCATGGGGATGAGCACCCGCAGCAGGGTCTTGGTGGTGTTGGCCCCCAGGTCCTGGGCTGCCTCCACAAGGCTCTGGTCGATCTTGGTCATGCTGGTGTACAGCGGCAGGATCATATAGGGCACATAGTTGTACACCATGCCCAGCACCACAGCGCCGGAGGTGTTCAGCATAGTATAGGGTCCCAGGCCGAAGAAGCCCAGAATGGCATTCACCGGGCCGTTCACGCTGAGCAGGCCCATCCATGCGTAGGTGCGCAGCAGAAAGTTCATCCACATGGGCAGCATCACCAGCATGAGCATGATGTGCTGCTTGTTCACCCGCAGGCGGGACAGAAAATAGCCGATGGGGAACGCCAGCACCAGGCAGATGACCGTGGCGATGAGGGCCAGCAGCAGGCTGCGGGCAAACACCGAACCGTAACCGCTGATGGAAGCCAGATTTTCCATGGTGAACGCGCCGTTGCCATCGGTAAAGGCGTAATACACCACAATGAGCAGCGGCACCACCGTGAACAGGGTCATCCATACAAAGTACGGATAGGCCAGTTTCTTGTCATAAATCTTCATGGCGCATCACCCCTCGCTCCGTGCCATGATGTGGATCTCGTTGGGGCCGATGCGCATGCCGATGGTCTCGCCGGGGGTGCAGGCGCGGGTGGAATGGATCAGCCACTCGCGACCCTCGCACTCCACATGCATTTCAAAGTGCACGCCCTTGAAGATGACGTCGTTGACCACGCCCACCAGCTGGCCTTCCACCGGGGAAACCACCTCGATGTCCTCGGGGCGCACCACGACCTGCACACTCTGCTCCCGGGCAAAGCCGCGGTCCACACAGGGGAAGTCCACGCCGGAGAAGGACACCAGGAAGTCCTTGTGCATCACACCGTCCACGATGTTGGAATCGCCGATGAAGTCCGCCACAAAGGCGTTCTTCGGCTCGTTATAGATGTCCTCCGGGGTGCCGATCTGCTGCACCTTGCCGCCGTTCATGACCACAACGGTATCGGACATGGTCAGGGCTTCTTCCTGATCGTGGGTGACATAAATAAAGGTAATGTTCATTTCGCGCTGCAGGCGCTTGAGCTCCAGCTGCATTTCCTTGCGCAGCTTGAGGTCCAGTGCGCCCAAAGGCTCGTCCAGCAGCAGGATCTCCGGTTCGTTGACCAGGCTGCGGGCGATGGCCACGCGCTGCTGCTGGCCGCCGGACATCTGGCTGATGCTGCGGCGCTCAAAGCCCTTCAGGCCCACGACCTCCAGCATGTTGCGCACCTTGCGGCGGATGGTCTCTTCGTCCATCTTCTTCAGGCGCAGGCCGAAGGCCACGTTCTCGAACACGTTCAGGTGCGGGAACAGCGCGTACTTCTGGAAAACGGTATTCACCGGGCGTTTGTAGGGCGGCACACCGGTAATGTCCTGGCCCTTGAGCAGCACCTTGCCGGAGTTTGGCTCCAGAAAGCCTGCGATCAGGCGAAGGGTGGTGGTTTTGCCGCAGCCGGAGGAGCCCAGCAGCGTCACAAACTCTTTGTCATGGATGTCGAGGTTCAGCCCATCCAGAATGCGCTGACCATCAAATTCCACCACGATATCCCGCAGTGAAACGATCACCGAGTTGTCCATTTTTTACAATATCCTCCTTATAACTCAGATACGAAAAAAGACAGGGCCTGTGCCCCATCCTTCTCCCGCATCAGGGTGACCCAGCCCTGCACAACATCCATGACGACCGTAATATTGCGCAGTTATTCTGCCCTGTCATGGCTTATCATAAACAATCCGGGGGCAAATGTCAATCACTCTGTCGAGGTTTGCCGAAACTTTACAGAGACCATAAAAAAAGTCCTGCGCCGCAGCGGTTTTTTTCGCCGGGCGCAGGATGGATCTTTTTTCAGGTTCTCAGGCAGTTTTCAGCTGCTGGGCCGTCAGCGTGACAGCCTGTACGATGCTGCCGTCCACTGCATAGATGGAATCATCGCCTTCCACCATCAGGTAATACCCATCGGTGCCGCTGGCATAGGTGAGGGTCTTTGTTCCGTCGGCCGTGGTCACCTGTACCACGGCCAACGGGGCATCAAAGCCGCAGGCCGCCGGGTCCGCGCCATCGGCGGGGGTGATCTGACCGGACACATAGCTGCTCAGGGCCGAGAGCATGCTCTGCACCTTGTCCTGATCCAGGTCCGTGTCGGCATCTCCGGCAAAGCGCCACACCGTCTCGTAGGGAGCCGAATCCGCTTCGTCTCCGTCCCCTGCCAGCTCGGAACCGGCAGTCAGCGAGACTTTTTCCCCGCTGGCCAGCGTATACGCCACCTGCTCCACATCCGACGCGGCAAAGCCCGCCGGGCTGAAGCTGCCGAACAGCCCGGCCTTATCGCAGGCAAAGCAGGCCGTCCGGCTGGCGTCCACGGTATACAGGGCGGTGTCTCCGTCCTTCTGCACATAGCGGTCGCCGGTGACGGTGTTGCTGCTGCCAAAGGTCAGGGTGGTGGTCTGCCCGGCCGCCGTGACTGTTACAGTCAACTCCGGCGCGTCAAGGCCGTAGTCCTCCCCGGCCTGCGCGTCCAGCTGCCGCTTTGCATGGAGGGACGAAAGCGCTGTGACCATGGTATTGCAGGCGCTCTCGTCCAGATGGTAGTCCGGGTCCTCCGCCAGCGTCCAGCTGCCGTCCGCATCGTCCAGCGTGAGGGTCTGCCCGTTGTAGGTGTAGGTGATGCGGCTCAGGTCAGCGGTAGAGAAAGAGCACAGCGGGATGGTACCATCGGCCGCCGCACTGGAAGCGGCTTTCTCTGCGGCAGTGCTGCGGTTCAGGGCCCAGAGCGCCAGCCCCAGCACTGCGATCACCGCCGCAAGCACCGCAAGGGTGCGTCGTTTTGCGTTCATGGCAGCCTCCTTATCGACGGCGGCGCAGCAGCACCACCACGGCACCGGCTACGAGCACGGCGGCAGGCAGGACGAACACGAACACTAACCCCAGGGTCGTGGCCTGCGAAGCTGCCACCGTGATAGGCTCGGCTTCCAGCGCCTTGGTGTCGATGAGCAGGCCGCTGTCATCCCCGGCCAGCGAAACGGCGCAGCCCTGCAGGAAGGTGCGGTTGCCGGGAATGGACTGATACACCTGTTCGTTGTCCACATTCGGGCAGCCGATCCAGATCACTTCCGCCCCGGTGTTGTCGTTGCATGCCCAGGCGGCCAGTGTAAAGGGGCCGTCGGTGTCGCCGCTCTCCTTTTCGGTGGTTGCGGCGTTGTTGACGTCCTGCTTGCTGTAGGACTGCTCCGAGGTGTTGAGCAGGGGTTCCGCGGTCACATCCTCCGTCTCGGTCAGCACAAGACCCTGTGCCACCGAGAGCATCACATGGGTGTCCTTGTTCACGCCGTTCAGGGCCGCGCTCTCCTCCGTGGCGCCGTAATCCGGGAACAGGGAGTACGGGTAGCCGTACAGCGAATGGCCGGAATCACCTTCCACCACGATGCCCGGCTCCCGCGACAGGCCGAACTCTGCCATCAGGGCGTCCAGATTGGGGGTCTCGTCGTAGATGTTGGTGGTCAGCAGCATCTTGCCGCCCTCGTTCAGGTAATTCTGCAGCATGGACACCTCGTCTACCAGCCCATCATCCGACGCAAGATCCGACGTGGGTGCGTTGATGATCAGCAGGCTGCAGTCCTCCGGGATCTCGCTGGTCAGCAGGTCCAGCGGCTGCAGGGTGATGTTCTGGGCGTTCAGCGCCTCGGTGAGGGAGCTGGTCAGGGCCTGTTCCCCATGGTTCGTGGTATAGTAGGCCACCTGGGCGTCGCCGCTGGTGAGTTTATAGATGGCGGCTGTGATCTGCTTCTCGCCGCCAAAGGTCACATTGGCACTGCCGGTGGTGTAATAGTCGGAGTAGTCATACTCGTACAGATCGGCGGCATCCAGCACCACGCTGTCCTTCCCGCTGGTCACGATCAGGCTTCCGGTGGATGCATTTTCGGCCCCGTACTGCGCCGCAAAGGTCGGGTAAAGGGTCGGGTCCTTCTGCTCCCAATGGATATGGCTGCTTTTGGCGGCGTAATGGTCCAACAGCTTCGTGATGATGGCATCTTCGCTGCCCGTCTCGCACAGATAATAAATGGTCACATCCTGCTGCAGGCTCTGCGCAAGCTGCACCGAGCTGTCGCCCAGGGTGTACATTTTGGCCTCCGAAAGGTCAAACTCCGTGTATTTGGACGGAAGTGCCCGCACCACCAGATTGACCAGCACCGCCAGCAGGATGGCAGCCGCCAGAATGGCGGTGGAGTACATCCCACTGCGGAATACCTTGCCGTTGACCGGCCGGTTCTTTCTGTTTTTCATTGTTGTGCCCTCCCTTCAGTTCCAGCGGCGTTTTTCCAGTTCCTGCACGGTAAAGAACAGGAACAGCACCGTCACGGTGAGATAGTACACCAGTGTGGGGATGGAAAAATTGCTGTTGACGAATTCCTCAAAGGGAGCAAACAGGCACAGTGCGCTCAGCACGGCGCTGAAGCCCTCGGTCAGCCAGCTGCTGCGCAGCAGGAACAACACCGTGAGCGCCGCACAGCACCCGGCAAAGGTCAAACACCCCAGCGTGAAGCTGCGGCTGCGCAGGCCCGCCACCACACTGAGCACCGCGGCCAGTGCGGTGAACAATGCCAGCGCCACGGCACTGCCGGTGGTGAACATCCTGCGCAGGCTGGGCATCAGATAGACCAGCAGCAGCGCCGCCGCTCCGGCCACCGCCGCGATGATCTGGTTTTCGGTCAGGCTGGACAGGAACACCCCGATGGCAATGGCGGCGCAGCCCAGCAGATAGTAGCACAGCAGCGCCGCAAAATTGGCCAGCGTACTGGCAGCGGTCGCTCCCAGTGCCCACAGGGTCAGGATCATGACTGCGTCCACCACGCAGGGCAGCGCAAACACCACGCACAGGGCAAAGAACTTGCCCAGCACGATGCCCGTCACCGGCACCGGACTGGTGAGCAAGAGCTGGTCGGTGCGGGTGCGGCGTTCCTCCGCAAAGGAACGCATGGTCAGCACCGGAAAATAGAACAGCAGCATAAAAATGGTGTTGTACAGCGTATAGTAGCCAAAATCCGGCAGGCCGTAGCCCAGGTTCAGCGCCACAAAATAGATGGCCGATGCCACCAGCAGAAAGGCGGTGAGTACATAGCCGATCATTCCATGGAAGCAGCTGCGGACTTCCCGTTTGAAAATTGCGAACATCGGTCATTCTCCTTTCGGTTCGGTTTCCGGTTCTTCCGGCACATCGGCGGTTTCCCCGGTCAGAGCCAGGAACACTTCCTCCAGGCTGCGGTTCTCCGCCGTCAGCTCCAGCACCGTGCACCCCGCCTCCGAAAGGGCGCAGGACACCTCGGCGCGGCGGTCGGTGGTGTCGGCAGTCTCCGCAGTAAAGGTCACCTCGCCGTCTGCTTCGCTGACCAGCTGCACCCCGGTAATACCCGGCACCGCTTCCACGACCGGCAGCACCGTATCGCTGCTGCCCAGCGCGGTAACACGCAGGCGGATGCCGGGGCTCAGCTTCTCACTCAGCTGCTCCGGAGTGCCCTCGGCCACTAACGCTCCCTTGGAGAGGATCAGCACCCGGCTGCACACCGCTTGCACCTCGCTGAGGATGTGGCTGGACAGGATGACCGTGTGGGTCTTGCCCAGTTCCCGGATCAGTTTACGGATGCCGATGACCTGCGCCGGATCCAGGCCGACCGTGGGCTCATCCAGAATGATCAGCTGCGGGCTGCCCAGAAGAGCCTGCGCAATGCCCACGCGCTGGCGGTAGCCCTTGGACAGGCTGCGGATGAGCCGGGGCATCACCTGATCCAGCCCGGTGCGCCGGGCGGCCTGCTGCACCTGCTCGCGGCGCTGGGCTTTTTTGACCCCCTTGAGCTCGGCCGCAAAGTCCAGATATTCCTGCACGGTCATTTCCGGGTACAGCGGCGGCTGCTCCGGCAGGTAGCCCACACAGGCTTTGGCCTGCTGCGCCTGCTCCGGCAGGGAAAAGCCTGCCACCTTCACTTCCCCGCCGGTGGGGGCCAAGTAGCTGGTCAGGATGTTCATAATGGTGGATTTGCCCGCGCCGTTGGGGCCCAGCAGCCCATACACCTGCCCGTCCGCCACGGAAAAGGTCAGATCCCGGATGGCCGGATGGCTGCCGTAATTCTTGCTCAGATGCGATACTTCGACCACAGCAATACGCTCCTTCTCGGTTGATTGAATGCTGGTTTATTTTAGACGGAAATTGTGTTCAAATTGGGGCAAACCTGTGTGGAAAGCAAAAACAATTCCGCCCCGAAACGCAAAAAAGCGCCGCCTCCCGAAGGAGACGGCGCTGGAAAAGCCTGTAATTACTTATTACGGCCAAAGCGCTTGTTGAAGCGCTCAACACGTCCGCCGGTGTCGACCAGCTTCTGCTTGCCAGTGTAGAAGGGGTGGCACTTGGAGCAAACTTCGACGTGGATCTCGGGCTTGGTGGAACGAGTCTTGATCACGTTGCCGCATGCGCAGGTGATGGTGCAGTCAACGTAATTCGGATGGATACCCTGTTTCATTCTTTTCACCTCATTTCTGGTTCTGACGTATCGGGGCCATATTATAATGTATGTGCCCATCACAACCTTCAATATCGGCTACCCCCTCGAGCGGCCTTGGAAACGATTGCCTTACCATTATAGCACTACTTTGCAAAAAAGCAAGAGGAAATTTTGGGTTTTCCCCTGTTTTTTGGGCAAGACCCCTTGTGGGGCAGTTGCCGCTCACCCCACCCGCTGCCGCTTATCCAGCCGCATCTTATCCGCGATCATGGCAATGAACTCGCTGTTGGTGGGCTTGCCGCGCAGGTTGTGGATGGTGTAGCCGAAGTAGCTGTTCAACGTGTCCACATCGCCCCGGTCCCATGCCACCTCGATGGCATGGCGGATGGCGCGCTCCACCCGGCTGGCGGTGGTGCCGTTGCGCTTGGCGATCTCCGGGTACAGGCGCTTGGTCACCGCGTTGATATACTCCGGCTCGTTCATCGTGAGCAGGATGGCGTCCCGCAGAAACTGGTAACCCTTGATGTGAGCGGGCACACCGATCTGGTGCAGGATCTCGGTCACGGTGAGCTCGTCGCTGTCCACGCTGGTGTGGAGCACCCGTTTTTCCTGTCCCAGAGCCACCTTGAGCACGCGGGATGCCAGCACGTTTTCGTCAAACGGCTTGACAAAGTAGTAGGCAAACCCTTCGTCCAGCAATTCCTGCACCATTTCTTCGCTCTGGAATGCACCGGTGACAAAAAAGGACGTGTGCCGCTCCCCGGCGGCATTGTAGCGCTGCTTGACCGCCAGTGCATCCAGCCCCGGCATAAAGGCGTCCAGCAGCACCACCTGCGGCCGGACGGACAGCATCTTCTGCAGGACCTTGTTCCCGTCCTTTTCCACGACCGTGACCTCCACGCCTTTCTGCTCCAGTGCTTCGCGGCAGGCCGCCGTGATCTGTGCCCCGGTATCCGACATCAAAAATCTCACTTTGTCCATGGTTGTTCCCTCCAATGTGTGCAGTTCCCTTAACACCATGGATTTTACCATATTTTTCCATACAGTTCAACGGTTTTTTATGGCAAATTTTGGCAAAGAAAATCGAACCAGCCGCTTATTTTTCGCGTACAGTGGTTTTTCAGGCTGCGTGATCTGTTTTTGCCGCCTGCTGTGCCTGTTCCAGCATGGTCTGGGCAAAGATGCCGTAGCCCCGGGTAGGGTCGTTGACCAGCACATGGGTCACCGCGCCCACCAGCCGCCCGTTCTGCAGGATGGGGCTGCCGCTCATGCCCTGCACGATGCCGCCGGTTTTGGCCAGGAGTGCCGGATCGTTCACCCGCAGGATCATATTCCGGCGGGGGTCGGCGTCGTTCACCTTCTCGATGCGCACTTTGTAGGCCCTGGGCGTCTCGCCCTCGGTGGTGGCCCAGATCTCCGCTTCGCCGGGCACCACCTCCTGTGCAAAGGCCAGCTCCCGCGTTTCGCCCGGCAGCGCGGTGCGCAGGGTGCCGTAGACACCGTTTGGTCCATTGATGCCAATGCTGCCCAGCGCATGGGTGCCAAGGAATTTTCCCTTCAGCTCCCCCGGACTGCCAATGGTGCCGCTGGTGCAGCCCACAATGCTGCAGGCCACGATCTCGCCGCTGCGCAGGGCTACGCTTTCGCCGGTGTCGCTGTCGCTGATGGGGTGGCCCAGCCCGGCAAACACCCCCAGCTGCCGGTCCACAAAGGTCATGGTGCCCACCCCTGCGGAAGAATCCCGCACCCACATCCCGGCCCGCCACTGGGCGGAAGAGGCGTCCCACACCGGGGTCAGGCTGGTCTGCCGCTGTTCCCCGCTGCGGACGTACACCACCTCCACCGCGCTGCCCTGCGCCGCTTCCAGTGCCTGCTTCACGGCGTCGTTGTCCTCGGTGGCCGTGCTGCCGATGCGGATAACCCGGTCCCCCAGACGCAGCCCGGCAGCCTTGGCCGGGTTTTCCGGCCCGGCGGCGGTGTTTACATCCGAAAATCCCACCACGAGAGCGCCTTCCGAGAACATCTTGACCCCGAAGGGCGTTCCGCACACAGTCACCGTCGGGCGCTCGGTGACCACCGCACGGATGGTGCGCACCGGTAGCCAGCCGCCCAGCGCCAGCGTGACCTGATAACTTCCCACCGCCCGGGTGCTGGCCACGTTGCGGCTGCCCCGCCCCCGCAAGGGCTCCACCCAGGCAAAGCGCGGCAATTGCAGCGTCTGCCCGGGCTCCAGACAGATCTCCTCCGGCAGAGCATGCCACAGCCAGCCCAGCGCCGCCGCAGCCGCCACCAGCAGGTAGACAAGCCCCATCCGTACAAGGCGCACCAGCCCCGCTCTGTGCATACGCAGTCCTCTCCTTTTTTGAAAAAATGTCTGCTATAGTATGCACCGGGCGGAGGCTGACTATAAATCCTTGCCGCGGCAATTGACTTTTTGCGGCAGAATTGCTAAACTATAGGAACCATCTATTTTGCGGGAGTGGCGGAATGGCAGACGCGCTGGTTTTAGGCACCAGTTCCCCGTGAGTGAGGGTTCGACCCCCTTCTCCCGCACCAACTCACCTCCGGGCCCTTCCGTCCGGAGGTTCTGTTTTATCCCGACGCCGTCCAAAGAAGGATCTCATGGTCTACACCATCGGTGAAATGGCAAAGATGCTGGGCGTTCCGGCATCCACCCTGCGCTACTATGACAAGGAAGGTCTGCTGCCCTTTGTGGCGCGGTCATCCGGCGGCATCCGCCAGTTCCGCGAAAGCGACATCGAGTGGCTGCGGGTGATCGGCTGCATGAAAAAAGCCGGTATGTCCATCAAGGACATCCGGCAGGAACTGAAGCAGCAGCCGGAGGGCTGAGCCCTTCTCAGTGCCAGAACACGATGCCCAGTACGGCAGAAAGCAGGATCATCCCAATGGGGGATGGTGCTTTCTGCCGTATTTTTTTGTACCCGCAGTGCACCAGCCCCAGCAGCACAAACACCGCAATGGCCCGGCCATCCGGTGCAAAGCCGCCCGCCGGGCCGGCCGTATAGCCGCCCAGCGTGGAAAGGCCCATCGTGACCGCCGTGGCCAGGATCATGGCCACCACACAGGGGCGCACCCCGTCCAGCACTGCCTGTACCCCGGCGTACCGGAGCACGCTGCGCAGCACCGCCGCCACCAGCAGGATGATGACAAAGGACGGCAGCACCACGCCCAGCGTAGCCACCAGTGCCCCCGGCAGCCCGGCCTGCGACGAACCGATGAAGGTGGCCATGTTCACGGCCAGCGGCCCCGGGGTGGACTCCGACACCGCAATAAAACTCAGGAATTCGCTCTCGGTGAGCCAGCCGTGGCCCAGCACCACCTCCCGCACCAGCGAGATCATGCCGTAACCGCCGCCAAAAGACAGGGTTCCGATCATCAAAAAGTTCCAGAACAGGGTCAGACAGATCATTTTGCACCCGCCTCCTTCCGCAGCTGCTGCACCCCGTACACCGCAAGGCCCGCCGCCCCGCTGAGCAGAATGTAGAAGATGGACGAGAAGGACACCGCCAGCACCGAGCAGCTCACCATGGCCAGCAGCACCGCCGCCAGGACCGCCCGGCTGAAGGCATCCTTTTTCAGGTTCTTCAGCATCTTAAACCCCGCCGAGAGCACTAAGTAGACCACGCACACCTGAATGCCCCGGAACGCGCTGGACACCACCGACAGCTGCAAAAACTGGTCAAAGAACAGTGAGATGGCATAGATGACCGCAAAAGACGGCAGACACACCGCCAGCGTGGAAGCCGCTGCGCCGGGCACCCCCTCGAGCTTGTAGCCGATGTAAGTGGCACTGTTCACCGCCATGGGGCCGGGGGTAGATTCCGCAATGGCCACCATGTCCAAAAACTCTTCCCGGGTGACCCACTGCTTTTCTTCCACGAATTCATGTTCCAGCAGGGCCACCATGGCATAGCCGCCGCCAAAGGTAAACGCGCCAATTTTAAAAAATGTCGCAAAAAGCGCCCGCGTTCTGGTCTGTTTCATGTCTGTCACCTCTCCGGCCCCCATTCTAACACAGCTCCCTGCAAAAGAAAAGAGATCAGCGCAACGCAGCGGCGCAGGCTTGCATCCTGCGCGCGACTGTGGTATGCTTGATGCCAGAAAAAAGGGAGTCCGCGCAAAGCGGGCTGAGAGTGGGCTGCATCGCCCTGACCTGTGACCTGATTTGGATCATGCCAACGTAGGGAGATCATGTTCTGTGATTTTGTGCGGAGCTGCCCCCTGCCGGGCATCTCCGCATTTTTATTGTAAGGGAGTTTTACTGTATGAAAACTGCTTTGACCATTGCCGGCAGCGATTCCAGCGGCGGTGCCGGCATCCAGGCCGACATCAAGACCATGACTGCCAACGGCGTGTTTGCCATGAGCGCCATCACCGCCCTGACGGCCCAGAACACCACCGGTGTCACCGATATCTTTGAGACCACGCCCCGCTTTCTGGCAGAGCAGCTGGATGCCATCTTCACCGACATCTACCCGGATGCCGTCAAGATCGGAATGGTGAGCTCTGCCGAGCTCATCGACACCATTGCCGAAAAGCTGCATGCTTACGAGGCAAAGCACATCGTGGTGGATCCTGTGATGGTGGCCACTTCCGGCTCCAAACTGCTGCGGGACGACGCTGTGCAGGCCCTGACCGCCAAGCTGCTGCCCATGGCCGAGGTGCTCACCCCCAACATCCCGGAGGCTGAGATCCTGTCCGGCATGACCATTTCCGACGCCGCCGGCATGGAGGCCGCCGCAAAGGCCATCAGCGAAAAGTATGGCTGCGCCGTGCTGTGCAAGGGCGGCCACCAGATCAACGACGCCGACGACCTGCTGTGGCGCAGCGGCACCGGCAAATGGTTCCACGGCAAACGCATCGCCAACCCCAACACCCACGGCACCGGCTGCACCCTGTCCAGCGCCATTGCCTCCAATCTGGCCAAAGGCTGCGATCTGGACACCTCGGTGGAGCGGGCCAAGGCCTACATTTCCGGCTGCCTGTCCGCCATGCTGGATCTGGGCCACGGCTCCGGCCCCATGGATCATATGTTTGCTCTGAAGGGAGAGTTTGTGGATGGCTGAGATGCCTTTTGTTTCCTCCCTGGTGCAGGAGGATCTGCCGGTGTGGCAGCAGTGCCTGGACACCGAATTCCTGCGCAGGATGGAGGACGGCACTCTGGACGAAGCCTGCTTCAAGGGTTACATTGTGGAGGACAGTCTTTACCTGCGGGAATACGCCAAGGTGTTTGCCTGGGGCATGACCAAGGCCCGCACCATGGAGACGCTGCGCAATTACTACTCCCTGCTGGGCTTTGTGCAGGAGAGCGAGGATGTGACCCGTCTGCACTATCTGGAGCAGTTTGGCCTGTCGGAAGCCGACTTGCAGGCCTTGCCCCTGCGGCCGGAAAACCGCGCCTATGTGGACTGCATGATCAACGCCGCAAAAAACGGCGAGGGAGAGGCCGAATGCATCATGGCCTGCCTGCCCTGCATGCTGAGCTACGGCTGGATCTTCCAGAAAATGCTGGATCGCTCCCCTGCCGTGCGGGACACCCTCTACGGCCCGCTGGTGCAGGACTACGCCGGTCCCGGCTATGCGGACGCCTGCCGCGCCTGGGCCGCCTATGCGGAAAAGGTGTGCACCGGCCTGTCGCCGGAGCGCGCAGCCCGCTGCCGCGCCATCTTCCACGACTGCTCGGTGCATGAGCTGCATTTCTGGGAAATGTCGGCCAAGCCCCGCACGGATCTCTGATTTTTCTGCATTTACGGCTGCTGCGCCGCTCCGGGCACCCCGGGCGGGCGGCGGCCGTTTATTTTGCGGTTGCAATTTGCGGCATGGTTTTTTATAATAGAAGTAATTGTGCGGCGGCTGTGAGCCCTGCACCGGAAAGGACCTTTGCAACCATGATCTTTGTGCCCCTGCTGCATTACTTCAAGTGCAAGAACACCTACAGCGGCAACGAATACGGCCTGCGCTATCGACTCACCCCGGGCAAGCGCAGCGTGCCGGACCCGGAGGGCGGCGAGGGTGCCGTGAAGGAGGAGAGCATCCTGACGGTGGACTACTGGCCGGACCCCTGGACGCTGGAAATGACCGACCCGGCCCTGCGCCGACAGGAAATTTTTCCGCTGACCGACGAGGGCCGCGCCGCCGCCGCAAGCTGTCTGGAGGACGCCTTCAACGCCGACCCGGAACGCTGGAAGAACTGCCCCGACATGATGGACTGCGACCCCTGGACGCCGCCCGCACCGGAACCCGAAGAAGAAGCAGAGACGAGGAACGCATGATCTACCGTTTGAAAGAACTCCAAGGCGATACCATCGCGGTGCCGCAGCTGGTATTTTCCAAGCTGGGCATCGCCGAAGAATACAACGTCCGGGTGGCTTTGTATGTGCTGGCCACCGGCATCACCGACCCGGACAAGATCTGCGCAGACCTCAAGCTGCGCAGCCGCATCAGCGCCGAAAGTGCCCTGTCTTTCTGGGCCGGTGCCGGGCTGCTGGAACGCTACGAGGAAAACGCGGCCCCGGGTGCCGAGCCCAGTGCCCCCGCCCCCATGACCTGGGCCGAGATCGCCGCCGCCAGCCGCACCGACCCCATGATCTCCAGCCTGATCGACTGCGCCCAGACCGGCTTTGCCCGCCCGCTGACCCACCGCGAGATGGAAAAACTGGTGAACCTGTATGTGCAGGAGGGTTTTGCGCCGGAGACCGTGATGCTGTGCGTGGCCTATGTGGCCAGCTGCGGCAAGCGCACCATGGCTGCCGTGGTGCATGAGCTGAAGGTCTGGCGCACCGAGGGCGTGGAGACCGGCGAGCAGGCCGACGCCCACCTCAAGCTGCTGGCCCTGCGCCGGAGCCGGGAGCAGTACGTCAGCGGCCTGCTGGGCATCTCCACCGACGAGCTCACCCTGGGCGGCCGTAAGGCCATTGCCCGCTGGTACGAGGTGTACGGCTACGATGACGCCATGGTACAGGAAGCTGCTGTGCAGGCAGGCCCAAAGCGGGACCTGTGGTACTGGAACAGCATCCTGAAAACCTGGAACGCCAAGGGCCTGCGCACCATCCACGATGTGCGGGGCCCGGTGGCCGACGCCGGAGCCAGCCGGAACATCCGGGTGGACCGTGAAGCCCCCAGCGGCAACGATTTTCTGGGCAGCAGCAGCCTTTCTGCGTCGCTCAACCGGCTCAAAAAGCGCTCCAACACATAACACGAGGTTACCCATATGCGTACCAAAAACGAACTGTATCAGGAAGCTTTGCGCACTGTGGCCGCCCGGCGGCAGATGGCCCGTGCCCGGGCCGAGGATGCCCGCGCGGAGGCGGAAGCCGCCGTGCCCGCCCTGCGCCATGCCGAGGATGAAGTACGGGTGCGGGGTCTGCGCTGCGCACTGGCCGGTGCTTCCGGCAAGGACCGCACCGAAGCCGCTGCCGCACTGGCCGATGCCCGGCAGAAGCTGACCGCCCTGCTGGCAGCCAGCGGGCGGCCTGCCGACGCGCTGGAGCCGAAATTCAGCTGCAAGCTGTGCCAGGACACCGGCACGGTCAACGGCCGCACCTGCAGCTGTGTGCACAAGGTCATGCAGCAGCTGCGCCGACAGGAGATCGAGCAGCTGTCCAGCCTGTCCATTTCCAGCTTTGACACCATGGAGCTGCGCTACTACCCCAACACAATGGATGCCCAGAACGGTGTGAACGTCCGCGCCTATATGGGCCGCCTGCTGGACGGCCTGAAGCAGTATGCCGAGGATTTTTCCCCCACCGAGAACGAAAGCCTGATGCTCATCGGCAACGCGGGCCTGGGCAAGACCCACGCTGCGCTGGCCATTGCGGGCCTTGTGCTGGAACAGGGCCACGATGTGATCTATGTGTCCAGCCCGGACTTCTTCGGCAAGATCGAAGCCTCCCGCTTTGACCCCTCCGGTGATGCCGACACTCTGCTGCGCACTGCCTCCACCGCCGACCTGCTGATCCTGGACGATCTGGGCACCGAGTTCGTCACGCCCTACTTCATCACGGTGTTCTACAGCCTGCTGAACAACCGTCTGGGTGCCGGGCTGCCCACCATCATCACCACCAACATCACCGACGGTGCCCTGCTGGAAAAACGCTATACCGAAAAAATTTCCAGCCGCCTGTCGGCGTTCATTCCCTTCCGCTTCCTGGGTGAGGACATCCGCCCCCAGAAAGCCTCCGAATAAACTACAAAAAGCTACCCCGTCGGACGCAGCCGCATCCGACGGGGTAGCTTTTTGCCATTCTATGTTTTTGCTCAGAACTCCAGCGCCGGGCTCACCTCATTGCGGCGCTGTGCCTGCACGATGCAGTCTTTGTCCGGCACCACGCCCGCTGCGCCCAGCGTATTGAACACCGTCTGCAGGGCCAGTACCGGAGTGTTGTTCTCCTGCGAGAGATGGCACAGGGCAAAGCGCTTGCACCCTTCCTGAATGAGCTCCAGCAGTTTTGCCGAGCACTCGTCGTTGGACAGATGCCCCCGGGCGCTCTCAATGCGAGATCGTAAGTAGTAGGGGTAAGGGCCGCTGCGCAGCATGTGCAGGTCGTAGTTGCTCTCCAGCGCCACCAGGTCGCACCCGGCAAGGGCCTCGTGCACCGGGGGCGTCAGCACGCCAAGGTCGGTGGCGATGGTCATGGTCTTGCCGTCCGGGGTGTGGATGCGGTAACCCACACAGGGCACATCATGGCTGGTGGGGAAAGACTGCACCCCAAATGCGCCCACGTCCTCTTCCCGGCCCTCCAGCGTGTTCAGTTCACAGCTGGGCGGCACGATGCCGTTGGCATCCAGAAAATCCAGCGTGTCGGCCGCGCCGTACACCGGCAGCGGGTTCTTTTTGAGGAAGGTGGACAGCCCCTTGACGTGGTCGCTGTGCTCATGAGTGACCAGAATGCCGTCGCAGTCGCTGACGGCAAGGCCCAGCGCCTTGAGCGCTGCCGAGGTGGTGCGCACCCCCTTGCCCATGTCCACGATCAGGTACCGGCTGCCGCAGCGCACCACGCTGCTGTTGCCGGAAGAGCCGGAATACAATGAGATGAATTCTGCCATGAAAAACCTCTTACTGCTCATGAAAACAGCCCGCCGCAGAATACGGCAGGCTGTTGGTTTTGTTCAGACTTGCTGTGGTTACAGGGCCTGCTCCAGCGCGGCGGGCACACGGTCCACCTTGCTGATGTCGGCACCCAGGCCGCGCAGCTTTTCCACAATGTTCTCGTAGCCGCGCTCAATGTGGCCGATCTCCTCGATCTCGCTGGTGCCGTCTGCCATCAGGGCAGCCACCACCATGGCGGCACCGGCACGCAGGTCCAGTGCACGCAGCGGAGCCGGGCTGAGCTTTTCCACGCCCTCGAACACGGCCACCTGACCGTCCACCTGCACGCTGGCACCCATCTTGCGCAGCTCGTCCACATAGCGGAAGCGGTTGTCCCACACGCTCTCGGTGACGGTGCTGGTGCCCTTGGCCACGCTCAGCAGCACACCCATCAGGGGCTGCATGTCGGTGGGAAAACCGGGATGCGGCATGGTGTTGATCTTCAGGGGCAGGATGTCGCCGGTACGGCGTACCCGCACGGCATCGTCGAACTCTTCCACCTCGGCACCGGCACGGCGCAGCTTGGCGGTAATGGGCTCCAGATGCTTGGGGGTCACGTTCTTGATCAGCACATCGCCGCCGGTGGCAGCGGCCGCCACCATGTAGCTGCCGGCCTCGATCTGGTCCGGGATGATGCTGTAGGTGCAGCCGTGCAGCTTTTCCACACCGCGCACCTTGATCACATCGGTGCCGGCACCGCGCACGTCGGCACCGCACATGTTCAGGAAGTTGGCCAGGTCCACCACATGGGGCTCCTTGGCGCAGTTTTCCAGAATGGTCTGGCCCTTTGCCATCACAGCGGAGAGCATGCCGTTCATGGTAGCGCCCACACTGACCTTATCAAAGAAGATGTGTGCGCCGTTGAGCTCCTTGGCACGCACCGTGATCATGCCGTAGTCCACGCTGTCCTCGGCACCCAGGGCACTGAACACCTTGAGGTGCTGGTCGATGGGGCGGGGGCCCAGGTTGCAGCCGCCGGGCATGGCCACCTGCGCCCGGCCAAAGCGGGACAGCAGAGCGCCCAGAAAGTAGTAGCTGGCACGCATCTGACGGGACAGATCGTCCGGCACGTTGGTGCCGGTCAGATGGGTGGTGTCGATCTCGTAGGTGTTGCGGTTGAGCATCTTGACCTGCGCGCCCAAGGTGCTCAGGATCTTCAGGCTCACCGCCACGTCACTGATATCCGGCAGATTTTCGATCACACAGACATCCGCCGCCAGAATGGTAGCAGGCAGAATGCCGACCGCCGCATTCTTTGCACCGGAAATGGTGACCTCGCCATGCAGGGGCTTGCCGCCCGTAATAACAAATTTCTCCACTTTTATGATCTCCTTGTCAAAGGCCTGTGCCACAGGCCTGTTAAGGCTCCTGAAAGCATTCATATCCGCTGCCTGTGCCCGTCCTGTGTACAAAGCCAACAAAGCCCGCGCACAATTACAGCTATCTTATTATACACAAATTACACAAAAAAGCAAAGCCCCGATTGTACGAGTTCCATTATTTTCTGTTTTGCCCAGAATCCGTTCCGATATTCTGAAAATTTGTCTCTTTTTTTCAAGATTCCGACACATTCCGGCGGTCAGACGCCGGTTTGTCACATTTTACCACACCTGATCCTCACTGCGGGTCTCCTTGATCCAGCCCAGCTGATAGGCCGTTACCAGCTGTTTGAGATCGTGCACCCGCTCCCGCAGCACCTCACCCTCGTCGGTGTCCTCCACGAGGATGCGGTGGTTCTCGGTCTCCAGAATGTTTTTCTGGGAAATGATATCCAGGTTTTCACTCACCGCTTTTTCGGCACTCTCAAAGGGCTGGTGGGTGCGCAGCGACATGGAGCGGCTGGAATACACCAGCGTGTAGCCCGCAATGCCGGTTTTTTCGTGGTAGGCACGACAGAACCCGCCGTCGATCACCACCAGACGGCCGCCGCCCTTGATGGGGCTCTCGCCGTTCTTTTCCCGCACGGGGACGTGGCCGTTGACGATGTGGCTGGTACCCGGCAGGCCGAACTCCGCCAGAATGCGGCGGCAGGCAGCCTCGTCGTTGTACCAGGTATAGTAAGGATCCTTGATCTCCTCATGGGTGGCGGGGTCTGCCACATACAGCCGCTCGAAGGTGGTCATAGCGCTGCGGCCGAACAGCGGTGACAACCGCCCGCACCACAGATACCACAAAAAGTCCTGTCCGTTCTGGCGTTCGGCGCTGCCCTCCGGTGCGTAATAGCCCCGCCGGGCGCGGGCGTCGCAGTAATCCATCAAGGCACGGCCGGAATAGCGGCGGCCCTCAAAGCGTTCCACCGCAAAACTGCCCTTTGCGGTCATGGGCACCACACCGTGGTACAGCAGGTTGCCATTTTCAATGTGGTACACACTGCCCTTTGCATAGAGGAATTCCACATGCTGCTGCAGCTTTTCGCTCTGGCGGAAGGACTGCACCAGCTTGCGCAGCACCAGCTTTTCGTCGTCGTTCAGGGCCGCCGGGTCGGCAGGGTCCACCGTGGGGAAGGCCGTGTCCCGCAGCGGGTAATCCTGTTCGCCGATGCGGACAGTATGCTTTTCCCAGTCGATGCGGCGCAAAAAGTCCCGCCCCTGCATTTGGAAGTCCGGGTTGCGGTCGATGACCTGACATTCCAGCTTGAACATCAGGATGCTGATGGCCTTGTGCATCACCGCGCAGCGGTGCAGCATGCCTTTGGTATAGGGGCCGCGGGCCGCGTCGGTGTGGGGCATCCAGATGGACAGATTGTCCTCCCCATAGAACTGCTCGGCCATGCGCTGCAGATGCCGCAGGTTGATGCCGTAGCAATCCTCGAGCATGCCGTGGTTGTGATAGGCCAGCGTGGTCTTGAGCACCGTGCAGATGCAGATGGGGCTTCCGGCGGCGGCACCCATCCACACCACGTCGTGGTTGCCCCACTGGATGTCCACGTTGTGGTGGCGCATGAGCAGGTCCAGAATGATGTCCGGGCGCGGGCCACGGTCAAACAGGTCGCCCACGATGTGCAGCTTGTCCACCGCCAGATGCTTGATCAGCTCGCACAGCCGCACGATGAAACGGTCTGCCCGGCCGTTCTCGATGATGCTGCCCACGATCTGCCCATAATACAGGTCTTTGTCGTGGTCCTCAAAATGGGCGTGGAGCAGCTCGTCCAGGATATAGCCGCAGCTGGCCGGCAGGCACTGCCGCACATGGTCGCGGGTGTGTTTGGACGATACCAGCCGACAGATGTCAATGAGCCGCAGCAGGGTGTCGGTGTACCACTGGTCCAGCTCTTCTTCGCTGGTGCAGCGGTTCTTGAGCTGCGGCAGCTTTTCGTTGGGGTAGTAGATCAGGGTGGCCAGCTCAGCACGGGTCTGTTCCGGGATGGCCTCCCCCAGCACCAGGTCCACTTTTTCACGGATGACCCCGGAGGCAGAGTTCAGAATGTGGACAAAGGCTTCGTTTTCGCCGTGCAGGTCGCTCATGAAATGTTCGGTGCCCTTGGGCAGCTTGAGCAGGGCCTGTGTACTGATGATCTCGCTGGCCGCCGCAGCCTGCGAAGGGTAATCCCGCGAGAGCAGGGTCAGATATTTGAGGTTATCGCGGATCTCATCGTTCTCGGTGCGCATGAGGGTTCCTCCCGAAAGCAGTTATTCTCTTTTTATAGTATAGCACGACCCGTGTAAAATGTGGTATACTGGGGGCAACAAACTTTACACAAAGGACTTTGGATATTATGCCGAAAACCGATCTTGTCTCTCCGCCCTCCCACTGCGCCCTGTGTCCCCGCCGCTGCGGGGTGGACCGGGCTGCCGGAGCCGTGGGCTTCTGCGGCGCGGGCCGCACCCTGAAAGCCGCCCGCGCTGCCCTGCATTTCTGGGAGGAGCCCTGCATCAGCGGCACCCGTGGCAGCGGCACCGTGTTCTTTTCCGGCTGCACCCTCAAGTGCTGCTTCTGCCAGAACTACCCCATCAGCGCCGAAGGGCTGGGCAAGGAGATCAGCGTGGAGCATCTGGCCGAAATCTTTCTCAGCCTGCAGGCACAGGGAGCCCACAACATCAATCTGGTCACGCCGGGCCAGTGGCGGCCCTGGATCACTGCCGCATTGGACCTTGCCCGGGCACAGGGCCTGCATCTGCCCATTGTGTGCAACACCGGCGGCTATGAGACCGTGGAGAATGTGGAGGCCTGGCGCGGGTACATCGACATCTGGCTGGCCGATCTGAAATACGTCTCCCCCGCCCTGTCGGCGGAACTTTCCGCCGCACCGGACTACTTTGCTCAGGCAAAACCCGCCATTGAAGCCATGATGGCCCAGGCCGGGCACCCGGTATTCGACGCCGACGGCATCCTGCAGCGGGGCGTCATCCTGCGGCATCTGGCGCTGCCGGGCCATGTGGACGACAGCTTTGCCGTGCTGGACCAGATGGCCGCCTGGAACGATGCCGGCCCGGGATGCTTCCTGCCCAGCGTCATGAGCCAGTATACGCCGTTCTACAAGGCCGCGGAGCACGGCATCGGGCGGCGCATCACCACCTATGAGTACCACCGGGTGGTGAACTACGCCATGGACAAGGGCCTTGTGCAGGGCTATATGCAGCAGAAGAGCAGTGCCAAGGAGGAATATACCCCCAGCTTTGACCTGACGGGGGTGTAACGCGAATTCTCTCTTTTCGTCAAACTACCCAAATTTCGGTTCTTATTTTCTCTTGCATTCCCGCGCAAATGCTTGCATTCCGGCGGTGCGCGCACTATAATGGTTACATGGATACAACGATGTGTCAAAAGGATCCGCGGTGAGTTTTTTACAATATCAGGAGGACCGTTATGGAACATTTCAATCCCATCCTTGGCAGCGAGACCACCGGCCAGAAATTCATCACCTGCGGCGAGATCATGCTGCGTCTGACCCCGCCGAACTACGAAAAGATCCGCATGGCGTCTGCCTTTGAGGCCAGCTACGGCGGCAGTGAGGCCAACATTGCGCTGGCTCTGGCAAACCTGGGTGTGGACAGCACCTTCTTCAGCGTGGTGCCCAACAACAGCCTGGGCAAAAGCGCCGTGCGCTGGCTGCGCTCCAACGACGTGCACTGCACCCCCATGATCCTCACCGAGCCGGACGAGACCCCCTCGAACCGTCTGGGTACTTACTATCTGGAGACCGGCTACGGCATCCGGCCGTCCAAGGTCATCTACGACCGCAAGCACAGTGCCATCACTGAGTATGACTTCTCGCAGGTGGATCTGGACGCCCTGCTGGACGGCTTTAACTGGCTGCATCTCAGCGGCATTACCCCGGCACTGGCTCCCAACTGCCGCAGCCTGATCCTGGACATGCTCAAGGTGGCCAAAAAGAAGGGCCTGACCGTGAGCTTTGACGGCAACTTCCGCTCCACCCTATGGACCTGGGAAGAGGCCCGCGACTTCTGCACCGAGTGCCTGCCCTATGTGGATGTGCTGCTGGGCATTGAGCCCTATCACCTGTGGAAGGACGAGAACGACCACAGCAAGGGTGACTGGAAGGACGGCGTACCCCTGCAGCCCAGCTACGAGCAGCAGGACGAGATCTTCCAGCACTTCATTGAGCGCTACCCCAACCTAAAGTGCATCGCCCGCCATGTGCGTTATGCTCACAGCGGCAGCGAAAACAGCCTGAAGGCCTTTATGTGGTACGACGGCCACACCTTCGAGAGCAAGCTGTTCACCTTCAACATTCTGGACCGCGTGGGCGGCGGCGACGCCTTCGCCAGCGGCCTGATCTATGCCATGCTGCACAACTACAAAGCCATGGATATGATCAACTTTGCCGTGGCCAGCAGCGCCATCAAGCACACCATCCACGGCGATGCCAACATCACCGACGATGTGAGCAGCATCCGCAATCTGATGAATATGAACTACGACATCAAGCGGTAATTCACCGCACGATGCAGCAGGGCCTGCCGGTTTTCCGGCAGGCCCTGTTTGTTTCCGGTGCGCAAAAAAGGCACCCACCCCGGAGGGCAGGTGCCTGTGCAGCTGTGCTCAGTTGGAAAGGATCATGCGGTCGTTGGCAAACTCACCGCCGCTGGCGATCTGGAACTTGGCCAGCAGGTCGCTGACGTGCAGGTTCTTTTTCTCTTCCCCGGACACGTCGTAGATGATGTGGCCCTCATACATCATGATCAGGCGGTTGCCATACTTGATGGCATCCTTCATGTTGTGGGTGATCATCATAGTGGTCAGATGGTTTTCCTCCACGATCTTAGCGGAGAGGGTCAGCACCTTGAGCGCGGTCTTGGGGTCCAGTGCTGCCGTGTGCTCGTCCAGCAGCAGGAGCTTCGGCTTATTCATGGTAGCCATGAGCAGGGTCAGCGCCTGTCGCTGACCGCCGGAAAGCAGGCCCACACGGGCGGTCAGCCGGTCCTCCAGGCCCAGGTCCAGCGTCTTGAGCAGCTCACGGTACTGTTCCCGCTCGGCCTTGGTGATACCGATGCGCAGGGTGCGCCGCTTGCCGCGCCGGGCAGCCAGCGCCAGGTTCTCTTCGATCTGCATCGTGGCGGCGGTGCCGGTCATGGGGTCCTGGAACACGCGGCCGATGTAGGCAGCGCGCTGATGCTCGCTCAGGCGGGTGACGTCCACGCCGTCAATGAGGATCTTGCCCTCGTCCACCGGCCACACACCGGCCACAGCGTTCAGCATCGTGGACTTGCCCGCGCCGTTGCCGCCGATAACCGTGACAAAGTCACCTTCGTTCAGCTTCAGGTTCAGGCCATTCAGCGCCATTTTCTGGTTGACCGTGCCTGCGTTAAAGGTTTTGGAAACATTCTGGATCTCAAGCATTTTTTGCATCCTCCTTCTGTGCCTTTTTGACCGGCTTCGAGAAGTATTTGCTCTTCCAGTACGGCACGGCCAGGAACACGGCCACCACAGAAGCGCTGAGCAGCTTGAGCAGGTTTGCGTCAAAGCCAAGGGTCAGCACCAACTGGATGACAACATAGTAGATGATGGCACCGATGGAGACCGACACCAGCTTGAGGGCAAAGTTGTGGAAAATGCGGCCAAATACGGCTTCGCCAATGATGACGGCGGCCAGACCGATGACGATGGCACCGCGGCCCATGCCCACATCCGCAAAGCCCTGATACTGGCTCAGCAGAGCACCGGACAGGGCCACCAGTGCGTTGGACACGGCCAGCCCCAGCACGATGTTGAAGTTGGTGTTGATGCCCTGTGCACGGGACATGGCGGGGTTGGAACCGGTGGCACGGATGCCGCAGCCCAGCTCGGTGCCGAAGAACCAGTACAGCACGCCGATGACCACCGCCGTGACCAGAATGATCATGATGATGGGGTTGTGCAGGGCAAATTCCTTGACCCAGCGCAGGGAGATGAGCAGGCCGTACTTGTCCACGTTGATGGACTGGTTGGCCTTGCCCATGATCTTCAGGTTGATGGAGTACAGAGCCAGCTGAGTCAGGATGCCGGCCAGAATGGCGGGGATGCCCATAAAGGTGTGCAGCAGGCCGGTGACAAAGCCGGTGGCCAGACCGGCCAGCACCGCCACCAGCAGTGCCAGCCAGACGTTCATGCCGGAAAGCAGGCACATGACGCACACGGCGCCGCCGGTGCCGAAAGAGCCGTCCACGGTCAGGTCGGCCACGTCCAGAATGCGGTAGGTCAGGTATACGCCAATGGCCATGATGCCCCAGATCAGGCCCTGCGCACAGGCACCCGGCAGAGCACCCGGCAGGTTGGCAAGTCTTGCAATGATCTCCAAAACAATTTCCTCCTAAAAGTTACACTTTTTTATCTCCCGTTTTGATACGGGAAAGCGGAGAAGAGTAAAAATATGCTCTCCTCCGCTATTTTCGTTTTGGTTCCCGCTGTTGTCAGGCCTCGATCTCCTCGTAGCCTTCCGGCACGGTCAGGCCCAGATCATCGCAGATGGCCTTGTTGTACTTCTTGGTCACGTCGGTGTACTCGATGGGCATGGTGGAGATATCGCTCTCGCCGTTCAGGATCTTGACGGCCATCTCACCGGTGGTGTAGCCCAGATCATAGTAGCTGATGGACAGGGTGGCCACGCCGCAGCCGGAGCAGATGCCCTCCTCACCGGCGAACACGGGCTTCTTGGCCGGGCGGCAGATGCCGTCCACAATGCCGGTGTTGGCCGCCACGGTGTTGTCAGTGGGTACATACAGGGCATCGTTCTCATCGGCCGCTTTCTGGCACACAGAGGACAGATCGTTGGAGTCGGAGAATGCGTACTGGGTAGCGGTCACACCCTTAGCCTCCAGGTACTTCTGGACCTCGTCCACCTGATACTGACTGTTGGCCTCAGCGGAGCAGTACAGCAGGCCAACCTTCTTGGCGTCCGGCATCCACTCCACGATCATATCCGCCTGCTGATCCAGCGGGGCCAGATCGGAGGTGCCGGAGACGTTGCCGCCCACGGTGCCGGAGAAGTTATCCAGACCCAGAGCCACGCCGTACTCGGTGACCGAGGTGCCCAGCACCGGGATGGTGTTGGTGGCAGCCTGAGCCGCCTGCAGGGCGGGGGTCGCGTTGGCCATGATCAGATCCACACCGGAAGAAACAAAGCCGTTGGTGATGGTAGCGCAGGTTGCGGAGTCGCCCTGTGCATTCTGGAAGTCGAAGGTAACGTTGTCGCCAAAGGCAGCCGTCAGGGCATCCTCAAAGCCCTGGGTGGCAGCATCCAGAGCGGCGTGCTGCACCAGCTGGCAGATGCCAACGGTGAACTTCTGGCCGTCAGCCGCTGCAGAAACAGAAGCTGCGGTGGAGGAAGCCACGGAAGAAGCAGCTGCGGAGGAAGCGGAAGAACCGCCACAGGCAGACAGAGCGGCGGCGGCACCGCAGGCAGCGGCGGCAGCCAGGAACGAACGACGAGTGATCTTACGCATTTTGATTTCTCTCCTCTATACATTGCAGTTCGTGCGGCCACAGGCTGCCGCACGCGAACTGCTGAATTGTAAGCGAGCCAGAAACAGGTTTGCTTTACACTCGTGAAGTATAGCACACATTTCCCGGTAAAACAATCCGCTTTTGCGCAAAAACGGCCCTTATTATCTATTATTTAAAACAGTTCCATCAATTATTTTGATCGCACGTTTTGCTTTTGCTGGTAAGCCGTCAGTTTTGCCCAATCGGCTTTCAGACCGTGCAGGTTGGCTTCCAGCTGGGGCAGCCAGGGCTGTGCGTAGTCGTAGTGGTAATACAGTGCCTGCCACAGCTTTGCCTGGGCACACCGCAGCAGCACCGGACTGAGCACCGCTTCCAGACGTTCCACCTCATCCTCCAGCTCCATGCAGGTCAGTGCCCAGCGCACGTCCAGCGCCTCGCGGGCGGGCACATCGTAGCGGGACAGGTAGTCCTGTACCCGGGCTTCGATCACCTGCCCTCCGCAGCCGGTAGGCTGCAAGAAGTAGCTCACCCGCCCTTCCCGGCTGATCTCCTGGGCCAGCGGGTAGAGCGCGCACACCAGCGGTTCCGCATCGTGGATGGCACAGTGGTTCTCGGTCAGGAACGGGCAGTTGCTGCGGTTCTCTTTGACCGGGGCCAGCCGCAGCACCGGCAGATGGCTCACCTGCCCGATGCTGGCCCGGCAATAGCCCCGGGCCACGATCTGCGGCGGCAGGCGCAGCCGGGCTGCAATGCGCCACAGGTCAAAGCCAGATACTACGATATCTTCCCTGCCCCGGCAGCAGTCGCCGCATCCGGCGCAGGCAAAACAGAACTGCGCCTCCCGCTCCAGAAGCGGCATGGCCTCGGTGCGGGTAAAATCCACCTGCCCGCACAGGTCGATGTGGTCGTCACGCATGGATGATCTTCCTTCTTTCTGAATGATATTGATTTTTATTGTACCACATTGCCGTCAAAAGCAAAAGGGAGCGTTTCCGCTCCCCTTGCGCTATCCGGTCATTGATACTTCTTTGCCGGGATGACGATTGCGCCAAACAGCGATGCAATGTATCCGATAAGCACTGCACCCCACACCTGCCATCCGGTGGCCTGTTCAAACACGACCGCCGCTGCCGTGCAGAGCGGTGTCAGGAGCATACTTACCACGCACCACACCCGCATTGCTTTGAGCACATGGAGCCAGTTGCGGTTGTTGTAGTACACACCCGGAATATGTATGTGGAACGCTCCCTGGGCAAAATTGCAGACATGGTTTTCGTCATAATAGCGCGGCAATGTTTCCGGCATTCAGAACAAGGTGTAGGCCCCATATACGATGCCGAAGATCACGTTTATAATCAGCAGCATCATTGCGCCCTCGGTCCCGGCCAGCCCCACGGCCCAGACAGCTGCGGTCTCTACAAGGCCAAGCACCACGCTGACCCCATACAGCGGCAGAAACTTCTGCGTGCGGGCCTGGCGGCGTTCCGGCGGTTCTGCCGAAAAAATCAGTGCCTTGCGGATCAGTTCCTCTGTTTCCTCGCGGGTAAAGCGCTGCTCCTCCTCCACGCGGCAGCCCTGTAACAGCTCGGCCACGGTCACATTCAGCTGTTCGGCCAGCGGCACCAGCAGGGAGATATCCGGCACGCTCAAGCCGCGCTCCCATTTGCTGACGGCTTTATCCGAAACATACAGGCAGGCTGCAAGCTCCTTCTGGGTCATGCCCTTTTCCCTGCGCAGCTGTGCCAGAAAACTCCCAAAAGCGATCTTGTTCAGTTCGTACATCGTTTTGTCCTCCTTGTGAGCCAGCAGTTCTGTTTGTGGCTTCATTGTACCGGACCGGACATTCCCGCGCAACCGACTGGCGGTAGAATTGGCGCAAAACAGTCATTTTTTCTTTTCCAGTCTGCGGTACACCTGCACAGCATCCATGATGTTGGTCTGCTCCGTCGCGTGGTTTCCGGGTGCCCCCAGCGTGACCAGAATGTACTCCTTTCCGTTCACCACAGCAAGGCTGGCAAGGCACAGACCGGCCGCATCCGTGTAGCCGGTCTTGCCGCCCAGGATCTGCCCGCCTGTCACCTCTCCACCGTCCAGCCTGCTCAGCAGGGTGCTGGCCATATACAGTCCCTTCGGGTGCTGCGCTGTGACGCTGCTGGTGTACTGCCCGGTGGTAAACACCGTGCGGAAAGTTTCGTTGTTCAGTGCGGCCTGCAGCAGCACGGCCAGATCTGCCGCACTGGAATAGTGTTCCGGGCTGGTCAGGCCGGTGCAGTTGGCAAAGTGGGTGTGTTTCATGCCCAACTCCCCGGCTTTCCGGTTCATCAGAGCCACAAAGGCCTCCTCGCTGCCGCTCACCTGCCGGGCCAGCGCCTCACAGCACTCGGCACCGGAAGGCAGCATGGCTCCGTACAGCAGATCCCGCACCGTGACCGTCTCGCCCGGCTGGAACCCGGCCATGGAAGCGTCTGCCTTGTACAGGGCGGGAAAAATGTCCTCCGGCAGAGTCACCGGCGTGTCCAGGTCCGGCAGCGCTTCCGTTGCCAGCAGCACCGTCATCATCTTGGTCAGGGAGGCCGGAGCGGCTTCCTCACCAGACCGCTTCCGGGCCAGGACCTGCCCGGTCCGGGCATCCATCAGCAGCGCGTGTCGGCTAGACGTGCCCAGCAGGATATTCTGCTGAGCGATCAGCCCGAACAACAGCAGGCCGGCCGCCAGCACCCAAAGCAATCCCCGATATCCGCGTTGGCGTCTGCCGCGGCGGTTTGATTTTGTTTTCATTTTGTTCGCATCCTTTTTTGTAGAATAAGAAAGCGCTTTCATCTCATAGAACGAGACGAAAGTGCCTTTTTCTGCAAACAGGATTTATTTCAGCTTCATTCCGTCGCTGGACGCGTTGCCCACACACTCACCCAGAACGTGGCCGCCGTTGTGCACCGGGATGCCCACCCCCACCTTGCCAATGTAGCTCAGGGGAAGCTTCTGGTCCTGTTCCAGCTGGCGGACGCTCCTTTTCGTCACAGATCGTAAACCCTACAACGGTTATAGAGCCAAGGTTTTGTTTGATGCTTGGCATTCCGGCATCCCCAGACGCAACAAAAAAGTCCTGAGATAAATCTCTCAGGACTTTCCATTCAAGTCGGCGACTACCTATTTTCACAAGCCGTTTCCAGCTAACTATCTTCGGC
>ERZ791842.144-NODE-144-length-81711-cov-9.49963_pt1 | contig 81711 bp, 68 predicted proteins | sample MGYA00509944_ERZ791842 | MGnify/ENA primary metagenome ERZ791842 (study PRJEB30046, sample SAMN00715263) | human gut metagenome | study: EMG produced TPA metagenomics assembly of the A metagenome-wide association study of gut microbiota in type 2...
ATTAACAAACCGATAGCCCTCTATTTGCAATGATCGCAAGTAGAGGGCTGTTGGTCTGTTTGGAATATTCTAATTAAAGGTCAATCTTCTAATCTGCCGTGGTCACAGCCGAGGGAAAGATAATGCTCCATCCCTCCACCCAGCACGAGCTGTGCGTATTCCAGCGGTTTGTTATACAGCAGCCAGTCCAGTTCTGCCCGCTGTGCCGGGGTGTTGCCGTACTCGTCCTCAATGGCGATGCAGTCGATGGCAACGGCAGAGTCGTCTGCAAATCGGGCTTCCACTCGGTTGGTGTCCATGTTGTAGCGGCAGGAAAGCAGTTTCATCATAGTAGTGTCCTCCTAGACTTGATTTTGGTGTGCGGCCACTCGAACCAATGCCGTCAAGTCGGTGGGGGATAGGGCGATTTTGTTTGTCGGAAAGTAAGTGCACGGTTTCTGCACGGATTTTGCACGGTTTCAAAACGTGCAGAGGGTGCTTTTCGCTGCAAAATCCGACAAAGGGTGCAGAAATTGCAACGCCAAAAATCACGTTGCTTTGCACAAAAACGACGATGACTCGAAACTTCCATAAATTGAGACGAACCGGCGGCTTGCTCTCTTAATCAGTGGGCCCAGGGTTCGAGTCCCTGGAGGTGCACCATATTTTGAACGTCAAATCGTAAGATTTGGCGTTCTTTTTTTATGTAGGAAAGCGGCTGCACACTTTCTGCACACCGTTTGCACATTTGCCCGAATCAGGGACTTTTCTGCGCATGGCTTGCACAGCCTGCTTTCCTTTGCATAAAAAGAAGAGAAGTTAGGCGAACAAGGCTCTCGTCAACTCTCTGCGTTCGTCTGCATCCATCAGCCGGATGGCTTCAAGGATCTCCTTACCGGAGATTTTTGTTGCCGCCGGCTTTTCATTTTGCCGGGGCTGAGGTGCTGCCGGAGTCAGGTCTTGGTTGTAGAAGTTCGCTTCGATCTTTTCTGCCAGTTCCAGCCGGGGTTTGTCCTGTGTGTGGGCGTAGGTGTCCATGAGGACGGCGGCAGTTGCATGGCCGGTGTTGCCCTGCACGGACTTGAAGTCGCCATCCGACTGCAAGAGCTGGTAGGTGGCACTGGAGTGGCGCAGACCGTGGAACACGATTTGCTCAAACTCCGGGTGTTCGGCTCTCCACAGACGATACCACTTTGTCAGCAGCTCCGGCGCGATGGGCAGACCATCCGGGAGCCGGAACAGCTGCCCGCAGTTGCTGTACTTTTCCGGGGCGTTCTGCTCGTCCTGTTTGAGCTTTTCCAGCCATGCTTGAAGTTCTTCTTTCAGAGGTTTCGTCATATACAGGACACGGTTGGACTTCTTGGTCTTGGGCTTCTTCAGGATGAGAGAGGATTTGCTGCCCTCACGCCTGTCCGGGAAGGTGTGGTAGACCTGATTGGAATCGAGCTTTTCCAGAGCGTCCTTGTTGGCTCGCTGCATGGTCTTGCTGACCGAGATGGTGCCACGCCCATCGGCGGCATCAAAATCCAGATCACTCGGCTGCAAGCCGAGAATTTCGCCCTCACGGAGCGAAAGGATCATGCTCATGTGCACCGCCAGATGCAGGGCAGGGTTCTCGATGGTCTGCAAGGCTGCCAGCATGGTTTTCTCGTCCCAGATGGTGCGCTCCTCGATATTGACCTTGGGGGCATCACGGGGCAGGGGAATCTTGTGGATCAAGTCCCATTCCACCGCATAGGAGAATGCGGTCTTGAGCAGCGTGTGGACTTCGTGGATAGAGGTGCTGGACAGCAGCCGCTTCTTCTGCTTCTCGGAAAGTTTCTGTTTGATACCCTTCACATACTGCCCGCAGGGGGTCTTGGCAAGGGTGGCATAGAACTTCTCGATGTCATAGGTGCGCAGCTCCTGCACCTTCCGCTTCCCGATATACGGCACGATAAGGTTCTGCACCATCGCCACGGACTGGGTGTAGGTCTTGGGGGACCATTTGTGCTTGGTGGACTGGATCGGAATCCACTTGTACAGCATTTCCTCCACCGTCATGGTGTCGGGGACGAGGAACGTGCCGTCCAGCAGTTCTTTCTCGACCGTGATCTTTCGCTCCTGCGCCTCCTTTTTGGTCTTGAAACTTTCCCATCCCTCGCAGGGCTTGCCGGAATGGTCTTTGTACTTGTAACGGACGGAGTAGGAATCTCCGCGCTTCATGATAGATGCCATAGATTACCTCCTTCAGACCGCTGCAAACCAGTTGTCGAAGCTCTGCTTGTTCACCCGGATGCTGGTGCCGATGCGCAGCACCCGGAAATCCTTCGTGGTGTTGCACAGGTTGTACGCCGCACGGGGAGAAATCGCCAAAAGCTGGGCGATTTCCTCTACCCGGTAAACAAGGGGTTCGAGCTTGGCTGCTTTGGTCTGGTCAGAAGATTCAATGGCAGGGGGTTTGGACGCTTTCATTGTAACCGGGTTCGAGTCCTTTTGCAAGGACTTATTCGTATAATCTTTAGATTTCACATCTTCGGTCATGTCAGGCCGATTCATATTCATAGGCAGACCTCCAATTCCTTGTAACCGAACGCCTGTAACCGGGCAGGAAAACTCTCTTTTTCTGCACACAGGGCATTCGATGGGCTTTATACTTTTTCTTATCTTTTTAAGGTTACATGGTTACAGAAAGAGGAAAACGCAGAAGTCATGCGGACTTTTCGGTGTAACTGCGGTGTAACCGAATCTGTAACTGACCGTGTAACCGCTGTCCATCAGAAGGGAAAGCCCATCTGCTTGGCTTCCGCATCCGTTATTTCGGAAAAATCTTCAGCCCCGGTTTCGGGGCTGGTTACGCGCTCCCAGCCTTTCTGGACACCGTACTTCGGGTAACGCTTGGCGGTCTTATGCGCCTGCCAGCCTTGGATATCGCCGCGCGAAATACCCGTGTTCATGATCTCGCAGATAGCACGGGTCTCCCACTCTGCCGGGATGGTGGTGTTGCCCAGTGCCTCCGCATAGAGCTGCTTGGAACATACCCGGTCACCCGTGTAGTCCTCCAGAAAGGCGTAGATCATGCCAGCCTGTGCATCTTCCTGCATGAAGTCCTGTTGGTGAGCTTGCAGCGTTTCCTGCATAGCGGGGCTGAACGCCAGCTTGTAGTTGCCTCTGTTGTAGATGGTCATAGCTTCTGCCCAGAGCTGGTCGATATAGGTGCGAGATTCCTCCTCATTGTCCAGAATGTGGACTTCGGCCAGTTCCGCATCCACCGGAACAGGGATGAAGCGGCGGTTGCCTGTGCGGTCACGGGGCAAAAAATCCTGCCGGTTGGTCGTGCCAGCAAAGACGCACTGGCGCAGACGGTCGGCAGGATGGGTCTCGTAGGGGACTTTATAGGTCTCCTTCTGCTTGCTGAGAAAGCTCTTGATCTCCTCGATGCTCTTGGCATTGGCGGTGGCGATCATCTCCGACATTTCGATGATCCAGTGACCTTGCAGCTTGCGGTACACGTTGTCATCGTCCAGCCGCCGCAGGTCATCCGAGAACCACTCATCCTTGACCGCCAGCAGCCGAAAAAAGCTGGACTTCCCAGCACCTTGCCCGCCTACCAGACAAAGCATCGTTTCAAATTTGCATCCCGGCTGGAACACGCGCTTGACGGCTCCTAGCAGAAAGATCTTCATGGCCTCGCAAGTGTACTCGTCCTCCGCAGCACCGAGGAAGTGGTGCAGGACATGGGCTATCCGTTCCGTGCCGTCCCATTGCAGGCCGTTCAGGTAATCCCGGATAGGATGATAACGGTTCTCGTTGGCAACGATTCGGATAGCAGATTCGATTTTCTTTTCACTGGAGATGCCGTACTTCTCCGTCCGACGCAGGATATACTTCATGTCGGTGTCGTTCAGCGTCTTACCGGAGCGGGGCCAGCCTACGGGCTTTACAATGTCGATGCGCTCGCTCAACAGGTTCAGCCGGATGGCATCGGCAAGCACATGGTCGTTCTGCAGAATCGTGATGCAGTTTTGGATCGTCCGCTGGATCTCGCCGTTGGAGTGCTTGGTCAACATTTCCTTCACATCGGCAACGGTTCGGGGAGTGCGTTCTTCGTTGACTTCTTTGCTCAATAAACATCACCTCGTACTGTTATTGAAAACGATTTTCTGACTTTTCCGCAGTTGAAAGTGCAGATGGATTCCGCTGCGCCTGTTCTGCCTGCAAGCGGTTCAGCAGTTGCAGAACGGAATCCCGTGCTTTCTCCTTGACCTGCTCCTTGCCTTTCTGCCGAACTTCCGGCTTCAGGAGCTTCTCCTGCAAGCGGGCAGCGGTGGTCTGCATGGTCTTGAGGAACTTGTCCAGCACGCTATCCAGATGTTTTGCGGTGTACTCCCGTGTGGACTGCGGAGCCTTGCGCTCCGGGGACAGCACCCACTTTTTCGTGTCCTCGATCATCCGCATATCTTCCTTCCGGGTCTCGGTGCGGACGGTCTCTGTCACCACTTCTACCGCCTTGTCGTAGGCTGCTGCTGAAACATCTTCCAGCAGGGTCTCCATATCCGATACTTTCAGGGTCAGCTCATCCAGTCTGTTCTGCTGGGCGGAAAGCAGCTCCTTCTGCTTGGCAAGGATGAAGTCCTGTTTTTCCAGATATTTGCGGTTGCCGTATTCCGCTTCTTCCTCCAATTCCAGACCGTGCCGCTTTGCAATCTCAAACAGCATCTTTCGACAGGCGGCATCAAAGGCGATTTTGCGGTTGTTGCGGCGGCTGAGGGGCTTGCCCGGGTCGGGCAGGTCGAAGCCCAACGCTTCCAGTGCCTTTTCCTGTTGGGGAGCTAACTCGCCATACTTGTTCTCACAGTCGAACACATGACGCTCGTGGATATGAGGTGTGCTTTCGTCCAGATGCAGTGCCCAGTCCAGCACATGAACGTGTTCACCAAACTTGGCCTTGAACTCCTCAATGAACTCAGTGACGATGTTCAGCAAGTCCTCTGCGGAAGCGTGTTCGTCCAGCGTCCCAAGCTGATAGATTGTCTCTTCCGGGCAGGTCTTGCGGCTGGACAGCAGGTCGGGAATGGAGCGGTTGCGCTCCGTGTGCCGGATCTTGGCGTTGCGCCCGTTCTGACCTTCGATAAAGGCCGTGTACCGGCTCTCGTAGAATTGCCGTTCCACATCCGAGAAGGTCGCCGCCAGATCATCTGGGTCGGGTGGAGCGAGAGCCGAGCGGAAACCGTGGAAGCAGTCCCAGTAGATGTTGCCCTTGGCTCGTTCAGGGTCGATGTGCTCACTGTTGGCAAGGTTGAAACTGCGGTCGTTGTGCTTGGGGTTGTAAGTGCCGTGGGTTCCGGCTCGTCCGTTGTGTCGTGTTAATTTCAGATAGGCATCCCTCCATTTCAACGTCTTGGCGGGGGGCGCAGCAGCTTTGCTGCTGAATCTGCCGCCTGCGGTGCGCCAGATAATACCCAGTAGGATATGACGCAGGGCATCATATCACTGGGGCAAAGGACTACGTCCTCTGCACTCCTGCTCCGGGCAAGCTGTCTCGAATGGACAGCTCGTCCGGTTTTTCAGAGGGTCATTTTGACCCTCTGATTCCGTTACGGGTAAAATCAAGTGCCGGGTGGCGGCACCTGATTTTCAACAGACCTTGCAGCGTTACGGAAAACGATGTGCTCATTTTGACCACTTGGTTTTCCGTAACAGGTCGATGAATTTCCGTTCCCGCATTCGGGAGGAGATTGAGTTTCATTTGGCAGATGCGTTACGCTTAACCAAGTGCTCATTTTGAGCACTTGCAGCATCCGCAACACGTTTTCGATAGTCTTTTTGCCGACAGGCATTGCTGCAATAACGGGCACCTGCACGTTTGGGCGTGAATTTTTCGCCGCAGCACTGGCAGACTAAATCTTGACGGCGCATTTGGCGGTATTCTCGCTGCCGCCGATTGTTGGCCTGATTGCCGCACCAGTAGCTGTGACAGTATTTCTTGGTGTAGATGGTGGTGTAGAACACCCGACCGCAGCCGCCGCAGATAAGTTTGCGGATAGCGTATCCTCCTGTGGTAAAACCCGTTTCCTCATACGATTCTTTCAAATAATCCTGATTGTTCTGCTCCCATTCTTCGTTTGTCACATACATGGAGATGCCCCTCCTTTCACTGGCGTTACAGAAAAACAATGTGGTCAATTTGACCACATTGTTTTCTGGTAACTGAGGAATCAACGTTTCGCCGTTCTCCCTGCATGGATTTCCTGCCCCCTTCCGGCGGCGTTTTCCGGCTCTCCTTCTCAGGGTCTTCGCCGGGTATCCCATGCAGACGGTCATGCGGTTGTCAAGGTACGGTGCTGGATTTGGCAATAAAAAATCGCCACACAACAACCTGAACCTGACCATCCCTTCCGGGATGGCCTTGGTTCGGGTTCGTTATGTAGCGATAGAAAGTTAAAAACTTGCTCCGGCTCCTTCGGGAGTCGAGCTGGAACTCTAAGTAAATATGTTATATTAAATTGTTGGGATAGATTACCACAAAAATTGAGCCGTGTCAACAAAAAGTTTTGAAAACACGCCACTTTCGGCAGATTGCGAGAAAATACTCTGAAAACTTTGGCGAAAAGAGAGAGCCGGATGGCTCGTTTTACTTATTTGTTTTTTACCAGCAGCGCCTGATAGGGTTCCAGCTCCACATCCGCCAGCCAGACGGAAGTGCCCTCCGGGGTGTGATACTCGCCACCCAGAGCGTCCAGACTGGCGCCTGCCGGGTACTCGGTAAAGTTGAACAGTCCCACCAGCGTTTCCTCGCCGCGCTTGCGTACCAGCGCCAGCACGCCGGGGTTGTGGCTGTCCCATGTGGTCACCCACGCATCCGGGGCAAAGCAGGGGTCTGCCCGCATTTGGCGCAGCTGCTCCATGCCCTGCCACAAGGCGTTTTGCAGCGTACCCTTCCGGGTGCGCTGCTTTGCATCCTCCCAGTTGAATTTGCTGCGGTGCAAATTGCGGCTGTCCTCCACACGGTCGGCGTCGTTTTTGTAGTCCCAGCCATTGAGCTGCGCAATTTCATCGCCACAGTTCAGCATGGGGAAGCCCTGCAAAAAGGCCATGGCAGTGTGCAGCAAAAGGTCACGCTTTACGGCGTAGTCCAGTGCAATTTTATCGCCCTTTTCCAGTGCCTGCTCCACGCCGCACAGGCTGGCAGTGGTGCCGCAGCTCCGGGCGTCGCCGGTGGCAGGGTCGTAGTTGTACAGCTCGCCCTTTGCCCAGCTTCCGGGGAAATTGCCCTCGTAGAAGTGGTACAGATATTCTTTATGCTTCTGTGGGTCGATGCCGAGCCGGTTTTCCACCGCCTCGTCCAGACCCCAGCCGATGTCATCGTGGCAGCGCAGATAGTTCACGAACCAGCAGTTGTCCGGCAGGGCGTGGAGGGCATCCAGCTGGGCTTTCAGCAGCCGGGTGTCCCGGCTGGCAAGGGCACCCCACAGGTTGACCATGGTGGACACGTTGTAGAGCATGTGGCATTCCGGCTTTTCCGGGGTGCCGAAATAGGCGGCAAGCTCCTTGGGAGCCATGACCACCTCGCCCTTGAGGATGACCGCGGGGCAGACTACCTCCAATACCATGCGGAGCATCCGCACGATGGTATGTACCTGCGGCAGGTTGCGGCAGGTGGTGCCCAGCTGCTTCCAGATATAGGGTACCGCATCAATGCGGAACACTTCCACGCCCAGATTTGCCAGATGCAGGATACTCCTGGTCATGTCCACGAACACCGCCGGGTTTGCGTAGTTCAGGTCCCACTGGTAGTCGTGGAAGGTGGTCAGCACCCACTTGTGCATCTCCTCACACCATGTAAAGTTGCCGGGCGCGGTGTTGGGGAACACCTGGGGCACAGTCTGCTCGTACTGGTCGGGGATGGTGCGGTCGTCATAGAGGTGGTAATAGGCCTGAAACCACGGGTCGCCCGCCTTTGCCTCCATGGCCCAGCGGTGGGTGCTGGCGGTGTGGTTCATGACAAAATCCAGACACAGGCTGATGCCTGCCTTGCGCAGTTCACGGGTCAGGTTTTCCAGGTCTTTGTTGGTGCCAAGGGCAGGGTCTACGGTGTCAAAATCCTCCACCGCATAGCCGCCATCGTTGTGGGGATGAGGCATCTGCAAAAGGGGCATCAGGTGCAGATAGGTCAGCTTCTGCTCCTTGAGGTAGGGCAGCTTCTTTGCCAGTTCTTTTAAGTTCCCGGCAAAGAGGTCGGTGTACATGGTCATGCCGAACATATTGCCACGCTTGTACCACTCCGGGTCGGCAGAGCGGGCCTTGTCCAGTGCTTTCAGCTCAGCACTGCGGACGTTGTAGGCTTCTGCCATCTCCTGTTCCAGAACTTCCAGCCCTTCCCGGTTGTGATACAGTTCCATAAACAGCCATTCCAACTCGTCCTTGTGCTTGGCAAACCGGGACGCAAATTCCTGTTTTACTGCCATGGTTCAGCCCTCCACTTCCGCAAGGGTGGGCATGGCGGGGATAGCACCATGCCGACTGGTGGTGATGCTGGCTGCCTTGTTGGCAAAGGCCAGAATGCCTTCCAGCTTGTCCACCGTCAGGGTGTCCAGCTCCTCCTTGCAGAGCTTGGACAGAGCAGCCCCAAAGAAGGTGTCGCCTGCGCCGTTGGTATCACCCACCTTGCAGGGGACGCCAGCCACATGGCCGGTCTTGTCCCCAAAGCGGTAGAATACGCCGTTTGCACCCAAGGTGACAAAAATCAGTCGGATGCCGTTCTGTGCCAGCTGGGCTGTGCCCTCTGCACAGTCAGTGGTTCCGGTGAGCAGAGGCAGCTCTTCATCGGACACTTTCAGAATATCCACCAGCGGCAGGGGAGCTTTCATCTGGGCAATGGCTTCCTCTTTGTTTTTCCAGAGGTTTGCACGGTAATTGGGGTCGTAGGTGATGGTAGCACCCAGCTTTTTGGCGCGGGCGGCGGCGTCCAGCGTCGCGGTGCGGGAAGGGTCGGCGGTTAGGCTGACCGAGCCGAAATGCACGATCTTTGCCGCTTTGAGAGTTTCTTCCGGGATGTCCTCTTTGCTCAGCATCACATCGGCATTGGCACTGCGGTAAAAGCTGAAATCCCGCTCACCGGTGGCATCCACCGAAACAACAGCCATGGTGGTGGGGTGGTCAGCATCCACCGCCATGCCGGAAACGTCCACTTTGTTTTCTGCCAGAACCTCTTTCAGGTAGCGGCCAAAGGCATCCGCACCCACCTTGCCGATAAAGGCAGTCTGTGCGCCCAGCCGGGCGGCTGCCACCGCCAGATTTGCAGGAGCACCGCCGGGGTTTGCGGCAAACTGAGGGATGCCGCGCGCATCCTTGCCGGTCTGGGTCAGGTCGATCAAAACTTCGCCAATCGTTACAATATCCATGGTTGCTCTCCTTATCATTCATCATAGCGGGGTGTCTGCTCCGGGAACTGCTGGTTGATCTTTTCTTCAATGCCATAGGCAGCATTGAAATCGTTGTACAGCAAAAAGAAGCAGACGAACCAGATAAACCACACGCCGAGGAAAGGCACAAGAAAGCCCGTCCACGGCAAAAACAACACAAACAGCAGCCACCATACCAGCTGAAGTGCGGCTGCACCCAGAACGTGCCTACCGTATTTCAGGCAGAACAGCACCGCGTTTTGCAGGCGGTGGAGGTTGCTTTCTTCAAACAATACCACCTGCGGCCAGAACGCAGTAAACAGCATGAGCAGGATCAGCAGCCCGGCCAGAAAAACAGCCATGGTTCCGATACCGGGCAGACGCTCCCCGGAGAACAGCACCATGCCGAAAAACAGCTCGATGCCAAGTGCCAGACTGAACACCACACCGGGCAGAAGGGATGCTTTCCAGTTCTGTTTCATGCCCTTGCAGTAGTTCTCCCACCAGCCCCGGGGCGCATCCCGGTAGCTGCGGAACAGTGCATCCATCATGCAGGAGATCGCCGGGCCCACCAGCAGTCCACCCACCACGCAGACAGGGAGCAGCACCAGCAGACTGGAAGAAAGCAGGGCGTACCCCACTCCCAGCCCGTAGGGGATGCACAGACCCAAGGTAACAAAATCCGCAAAGAGAAAGCTTTTCCAGTCTCGTTCCAGCAGCTCCTGATACCGGGGCAGACCAGTGGCGCGTTGACCATGGATGACCGGGTCACTCGGAAAGAATAAGCCCATTTCTACGCCTCCTTAATAGGTGCAGCCGTTCAGAAATTCGGTCAGTACAGCCAGTGCATCGCCGGTGTAGCTCTCCTGACAGGAAAGCTCCCACTCTATGGCACTGGTGCCCTTCTGTCCAAAGGCGGCAACGCCAAAGGCATAGGGGTTGCTTTCGTCCTGATAGGCAAACTGAATGACAGTGTACTCCTGCCCGCCGGCAGTCAGGGTCTGTGTGTCGGAAATATCGTAGTTTTGCTGTGCCAGCGTCTGCCAGCCCTCTACCGCAGAGGCGGCTTTGTCCTCCGTCTTGTTTTCCTGCACGACAAGCGTGAGCTGCGCATCGTAGAGGTCCACGGTCTTGCCCTCACTGTTTTCGTAGGGCTGGGCATCGCCGTTGACCCACGAAGCGTAATACAGACCGTTTGCAGAGAGGATATCCTTGTTGTCCAGCAGAACGAAATCATCCTGCGGCGCAGGAGCGACCAGTGTACTGCCCACCGGAGCGGTGCCGTCGGTATTTACCAGCGGGTCGCTTTTCAGATCTTCATCTTTCACACCGCAGCCGGTACAGAGAACTGCCGCCAGTGCAAGCACAACAACACACAGCCATTTTCGTTTCATGGAGTTGCTCCTTCCGTCAAGATGTTCCACAGCCGCTGTGCCCCTTCGCGGGCAAGGGCAGCTTTTTGGGTTTTTGCTTCCTCATAAAAGGCCCTGCAGCCTAAAAACAATCCGTTTACCAGTTCTGCGCTGCTGCCAGTAACAGTTGCTCCCAACACGGTGGTCTGATACGTTCCAAGGTCGTATCCGGCCAGTACCGGACAGTCTGCCCAAGGCACGATCTTTCCGGCGGCGGTATAGTCGTTGTCGCCCGGCGGAGTGCCGTCCCAGTTGGCAAGTGCCTGATAGTCCAGCTGAAAATGCGCCGGGTCATCCAGCAGCAGAAAATAGCTTTCCTCCGCATTCATATCGGAGAGAAACTGCATCTGCGCCGCAAGCGCATAGGTGGAAGCGTTTTCTTTGTCCTCGGTATCGCTGACGTATTGGTTGAGCCTGACGCAGACAACGCCGTCTCCGTTTAGATCCTCGCCGTACTGCGCAAAGGCTGCTTCAATGGCGTGGGCGGTGTCCTCCGGCAGAGAACTTTTGCCCACATAGGCGATCTGGTAGTCCGGCAGTGTCTCGCCCCAGTGCAGGGCGTTGCCCAGCCAGCTGATGCCGACCCAAAGCACCACAGCCACAATAATAAGGTAGAGCCAGTGGTAATGCAGCCAGTTTTTGAACCAGTACCACCGGCCTTTTTCCGGGGCGGTCATGCCTTGGTGGTGCCGCCGTAAGCATAGCTGACCGGCAGGCACAGCAGGGAGGGGGTATTGGCGCGGTTCTCGTTCAGCACGACTTCCACGCAGGTCTCTGCGATGGCGTCCACGGGCTGAACGATGGTGGAACAGTAATAATCCATGTCACCGAAGGTGCGCAGCCCGTCAAAGCCGATGACCTGCACGTCCTCGGGCACCCGAAGCCCCATGAGACGCAGCAGCTGAACAATCTGGTAGGCCAGACGGTCGGTCACGCAGAAGATGCCGTCAAACTCCAACACGCCGTCCTGCAGATGATCGTCCAGGAACACCGCGAACTCGGCCATGGGGTCAAAGACGATGCCGTCCCGCGCATCTTCCAGATTCTTTATTTCATAAGGAACGCCTGCGGCTTCACAGGCGGCCACAAAGCCGTCCTTGCGTTTGTTGGTCTCGCCCACGATGCTGGAACCGACGCGCAGGAAGGCGAGCTTCCTGCAGCCGTTTTCCATCAGCTTTTCGGCGGCCAGCCGCCCGCCTGCGTAGTTATCTGATGCCACGCAGGGGATGTTGGCGCCGAGATACCGGTCGATGGAGACGGAGTTGATCTCCGAGGGTACTTCCAGCTTCGGGTCATAGGTCAGGGCAATGATGCCGTCCACCTTGTTCTGCTCGGCCATGCGGATCATTTCCTGCTCTTTTTCATTGTCATAGTCGGTATCGCAGAGCAGCATCCGGTAGCCGCGCTTTTGCAGCGAGCTGTTGATGCAATGAGCGATCAGGCCGAAATAGGGATGTGCAATGGTGGGCAAGATGACGGCGATGGTATTGGTGCGGTTGCTTTTCAGGCCGCGCGCATAGGCGTTCAGGTGGTAGTCCAGTTCCTTGATGGCCTGCTCCACCTTTTTGCGGTATTCCTCGCCCACCGGGATGCCGTTGATGACCTTGGATACAGTGCCCAGAGAGACTCCTGCCTCCTTGGCCACATCCTTCATAGTAGGGGCTGTGTTCTGTTTTGCCATGCGGGCCACTCCTTTGTTCGTGAAACGTTTCTATTTCAAGTGGATATATATCAAAGGAAATTTTGCTGTATTCCTGCTAACTCTGAGGTTCTTGCAGCTTCAGTATAGCATGGTTTTTCCAGAATGTAAAGGCTTTTTCGTGAAATTTCATGAATCGTTTCACGAACGCGTGATGATGCATTTTGCACAAAAACATCCTATCGCAAGTGTACAAAACGTTGAAAACATGGATACAAACCGGTTTTTTCAAAAAATCCGGTTGACATGGAATATACGCCGTGCTATCTTTATAGTACAAGCTGTGTAACGTTTCACGAGAAACGGCAAGAACGATCCCCGAACGGCAGGGGACCCCGCCCACGGGCCTGTGGGCAGCGTAAAAACAAGAAGGAGGAGTTTTTATGACGCAGACCTCGCCAGCTGCTGCACGTCAGCTGGACGCTATCCCGGTCCACCGCAAAAGCCTCAGCCAACGGCTGCGGGAAAACTGGCAGCTCTATGTGATGCTGCTGATCCCGGTGGTGCTGACCATCGTTTATAAGTACTGGCCCATGTACGGCATCCAGATCGCCTTCCGCGATTTCAAGGCAAGCCGCGGCATCACCGGCAGCGAGTGGGTTGGCCTGTACTGGTTTGAACGATTCTTCACCGCACCCAACTGTGTGCGCATGATCAAGAACACGGTACTGCTGAGCCTGTACAGCCTGCTGTGGAGTTTTCCCATTCCCATCATCCTGTCCCTGTGCATCAACCAGCTGCGCTTTGCAAAGTTCAAGCGGGTGGTGCAGACGGTGCTGTACGCACCCCACTTCATTTCTACCATGGTCATCTGTGGTATGATCAAGATCTTCCTCAGTCCGTCCGGCGGTCTGCTGAACCTGATCCTGGGCACCAGCGTGGACTTCCTCTCGGAGAGCGCCGCATTCCGTACCATTTATGTGGCCTCCGGCATCTGGCAGGAAGCCGGCTGGGGCACCATCATTTATATGGCGTGTCTGGCTGCTGTGGATACCAGCCTGTACGAAGCCGCCAAGATCGACGGCGCGTCCATGTTCCAGCGCATCCTGCACATTGATATTCCGGAGCTGGTACCCATGATCGTTTTGCAGCTCATTATGAGTGTAGGCAACCTGATGAACGTGGGCTTTGAAAAGGTGCTGCTGCTGCAGACCGAGCTGAACAAGGCCACCAGCGATATCATTGCCGTGTACGTCTACGAACAGGGCATCATCAACGCCAAGTACAGCTATTCCACCGCTGTGGGCCTGTTCAACACGGTGGTCAACATCATCCTGCTCATCATCGTCAACCGCATCGCCAAGAAGGCGGCAGACGTCAGCTTTGTGTAAAGGGGACGAACCGTTATGGCAAAAAACATTGCAGCATCCCGTCAAAAGAAGCCCGGCGGTCTGTCCGATAAGGTCAGCGACATCGTTCTGGTGGTCATCTGCGCCGCCGTCATGCTCATCGTGGCCTACCCGCTGTACTACGTTCTGGTGGCATCCTTCTCAGACCCCTATGACGTTTACGCCGGCAAGACCTTCCTGCTTCCCAGCCAGTTCACCTTGAAAGGCTATCAGGCTGTGTTTGCAGACAGCGCGCTGTTCTCCGGTTTTATCAACAGCATCAAATACACCGTCATCGGCACGATTTATTCGGTGGTCATGATCTATCTGGTGGCTTACCCGCTGAGCGTGAAAGACCTGCCCGGACGCAAGTACATCAGCCTGTTCTTCGTCATCACCATGTACTTCGGCGGCGGTCTGGTGCCTACTTACCTCATCGTCAAGCAGACCGGTCTGCTGGGCAGTATGTGGGCGCTGTTCCTGCCCGGCGTGGTGGCTGTGGGCAACGTGATCATCGTCCGCAACTTCTTCGAGAACAACATTCCCAGAGAACTGCTGGAAGCCGCCGAGATCGACGGTGCCTCCAAGTGGACCGTCTTTGTAAAGATGGTCATTCCCCTGAGCCGTTCCATCATGGCAGTTATGGTGGTGTACAGCATGGTGGCCTACTGGAACGACTGGTTCACCGCTCTGATCTACCTGAGAGCCGATCAGGCTCCGCTGCCGCTGGTGCTGCGCAATATCCTGATCAAGAGCTCCACCAGTGCCAGCCAATCCTCCATGGTAGCGGGCGGCTTTGCAGAACTGAATAAGCTGACCGAAATGATCAAGTTTGCTTCCATCATCGTGGCAGCTGCCCCCATGCTGATCGTTTACCCCTTTGTACAGAAGTATTTTGAAAAAGGCTTCATGGCAGGTGCCGTGAAAGGCTAAAATTTCGACCGCAGCCTGCAAGACGCGAGTGCCGCCCAAGGCACGAAGCGGATGCAGGGAACCGCAAGAGGGTGCTGAAGCCGTTGCCCATTCCAGAAAACGAAAAGAGCCTGACATAACGTTATAGATAAGGAGAACAACCATGAAAAAGATGATCTCTCGCCGCAATTTCCTGAAGGTTTGTGCCGTTGCCGGTTCTGCCGTGGCGCTGTCTGCCTGCGGCGGCAGCAAAAAGCCTGCTGCACCGGACCCCTCCAACACCGACCAGACCAGCTTTGACATCGTGGGCGGTCAGTCCGCCCTGAGCCCCGGCTACAACGACAACGAGGTGCTGAAGAAGCTGGCAGATAACGTGGGCGTTAAACTCAACTACGAGACCATGAGCGACTCCCTCAGCGAGCAGGTGAACATCCGCATTGCAGGCGACCAGCTGCCGGATGCCTTTATGGGTGTGGGCTTCTCTAACTACGATATCGCCAACTACGGTGCAGACGGCACCTTCCTGGACCTGACCCCCTATATCAACGCCGAGATCATGCCCAACCTGACCAAGATCCTGGACGAGCACCCCAACATCCGCGCCGCTATCACCATGAGCGACGGCTGCATCTACGGTCTGCCCGCTGCCGAGCAGATGGGCACTGCCGGTATCGGTGACGACGAGGATTACAGCATCTTCACCATTCCGCAGTTCTCCATGATCAACAAGCGCTGGCTGGACGAGCTGGGTCTGGAAGTGCCTACCACGCTGGATGAGCTGCACACCGCCCTGAAGGCTTTCAAGGACAACGATATGTCTGCCAAGGTCTACGGTAATGCACCCGGCAGCACCATCCCGATGTCCACCGGCTTTGACGAGTGGTGCTGGGGTCAGAACATCTTCTACGCAGGCTTCGGATTCACCAACTGGCCCAACGATGTGTGCAACGATCTGGTGCTGCAGAAGGACGGCAAGTGCCGCTTTGTCTGCGCCGAGGACAACTACCGCAAGGCGGTCACCTACTTCCACGACTGGTACGCCGAGGGTCTGATGGACGTGGAGATGTTCAGTCAGGATGCCAACCAGCTGCTGGCTAAGGGCGCACAGGGCTATCTGGGCGTTTCCACCTGGTGGTACATCGAGGAGCTGATGGGCGATTACGCCAAGGACTATGTGTTCCTGCCCGTACTGGACGGCCCGGACGGCACCCACAACGTCACCGTGCGTACTGGCGGCGGTACCAACAGCGGCAACCTGAACGTTACCAACAAGTGCCAGAGCCCTGCCAACCTGCTGAAGTTCTTTGACCAGTGGTATGACGGCGAGACCGTGATGCAGCTGCAGTACGGCCCCATCGGCGTGTTCTTCACCGAGCAGGACGCCAACGGCAAGTGGAAGTCCATCACCGAGGAAGAGGCCAAGGCAAAGTACAACAAGGGTGCCGGTGAGCTGAAGTCCACCTACGAGGTCTGGGGTCCCAAGCTGATCCTCAGCGAGTACTACGACGAGTATTTCTACATGGAGGACCGCGCCATCGAGCGTCTTACCGACCTTGAAAACTACTGGATGCCCTTTGTGGATGACGCCACCACCTACCCCATCGACTGCGTGTTCACCAGCGAGGAGTTGGACACCATCGACCGCTACCGTGCAGATTTTGAGAACGCAGTCTCTGAGCAGGAAGGTCTGTGGCTGAAGGACGGCGGCCCCTCCGACAGCGAGTGGGCAGCCTATCTGGACACCCTGACCAACAGCTGCGGCATGGATAAGCTGCTGGCAGTTTACCAGAGCGCATACGACCGCTACAAGGCAAATGCCTGATTCTAAGACGCAAGGAGGCATCCGCGATGCCAAGTGAAATTTTGAAAAAAGCCCGTGCATACGAAGCAGAACACGGCGCGGCGATTCCTCCGGAGGAACGCCCTGCCTACCACCTGACCCCCTATGTGGGCTGGCTGAACGACCCAAACGGTTTCTCTTATTATAAAGGGAAGTATCACCAGTTCTATCAGTATAACCCCTACGATGTGCGTTGGGCGCCCATGCACTGGGGTCACGCCGTCAGCACCGACCTGCTGCACTGGGAGTATCTGCCCTGTGCGCTTGCACCGGATTCCCCAGCGGACAACGGCCCCGGCTGCTTCTCCGGTTCTGCCACCGAGATGGACGACGGCAAGCAGCTGCTGATGTACACCAGCGTGATTGCAGAAAAGCAGCCCAATGGGGAGATGCGGGATATCCAGACCCAGAGCATTGCCATTGGTGACGGTCTCAACTACGAAAAGCCTGCCTGCAACCCGGTGCTGACCCAGAAAGACCTACCGGAGGGCTTCAGCAAGTTTGACTTCCGGGACCCCAAGATCTGGCGTGAGGCCGACGGCACCTACTCTGCTGTCACCGTCTGCCTTGCCGAGGACGGCAGCGGCGCAGCGGCACTGTTCCAGAGCAAGGACGGTTTCGACTGGCACTTTGTCACGGTGCTGGAACGCTGCAACAATCAGTACGGCAAAATGTGGGAGTGCCCGGACTTCTTCCCGCTGGATGGCAAGCAGGTCCTGATGCTGGGGCCCATGGAGATGCTGCCCAAGGGCGAGTTCCACAATGGTCACAACGTGATTGCCTTCATCGGCAGCTATGACGAAGCCACCCATACCTTCACCAAGGAAAACGTGCAGCTGATGGACGGCGGCATCGACTTCTACGCCACCCAGACCACCCTTGCCCCGGATGGCCGCCGCATCATGACCGCATGGCTGCAAACATGGTCGGACACCGAGGATAAGCCGCAGGGCTGCAAGTGGTTCGGGCAGACCATCTGCCCCCGCGAGCTGCATATCAAGGACGGACGCATTATTCAGACCCCCGTGCGGGAGCTGGACGCCGTCCACGGTAAGCGCGCCTTCCACGAAAATGTGACGGTGCAAGGCGAAACAACGCTGGAGGGCATCAAGGGCCGTGTAGCCGACCTGACCGTCACGGTGCAGCCCGGCGAATACCGCTCCTTCACTCTGAAGCTGGCCGCCGATGCAGACCATCACACCAGCCTGACCTACGATCCCTACACTTCCGAGCTGACGCTGGATCGCAGCCATGCCGGTTCCCGTGCCGATATCGTTCACCGCCGCAGCTGCAAGGTGCGCAGCCAGAACGGTGCGCTCAAGCTCCGCATCCTGCTGGATAAGAACAGCATCGAAGTTTTCGCCAACGATGGCGAGCAGACCATGACCGCATGGATCTACACGCCCCAGTCTGCCGATGGCATCACCTTTGCTGCCGATGGCAAAGCAACAATCACGGCAGAACAGTTTGAGCTGAATCTGTAACCTGATATTCCCTTCATTTCTCCTTCATCAATACAGCCCCGCTTTGGTTTCTTCTTCACCAAAGCGGGGCTGTTGTTGCTTCTATGTAAGGTTAGTCCTCTAATCTGCCGTGTTCGCAGCCAAGGGAGAGGTAGCGTTCCATCTCGCCACTCAGCACCATCTGTGCATACTCCAAGGGCTTGTTGTAGAGCAGCCAGTCCAGTTCTGCCCGCTGTGCCGGGGTGTTGCCGTACTCGTCCTCAATGGCGGTGCAGTCGATGGCAACGGCAGAGCCGTCCGTAAACCGGGCTTCCACCCGGTTGGTATCCATGTTGTAGCGGCAGGAAAGCAATTTGTTCATAGGAAACCTCTTTCTATATTAAGGTGGTGGCTGTTCGATTGTCCGAATCCCTGCCATGAATCATAATTGTTGATGTACATTTGATGCGTGGTCTAAACAGGCAAGATTGCAGCTGCCGTTTTGGGCTCGAACCCGGCCGTTTTTCCGGCTTTGTATAAAAACTCAATACCTGTTTTAAGGGGCTGGTTTTGGCTCTGCACATTTTTGCACACTTTTTGCACACCAGAACGGCTGGATAACGGATGCAAGAGGGGATAACAGGTGCAAAGAATGCAGCAGATGCAAAATGTTAATTTACGACAAAATGCTAAAAAGAACGAAACTGCGTAATTCTGGAAATTGATGATTGTTGCACATCGGTTTCTCTTAATCAGTGGGCCCAGGGTTCGAGTCCCTGGAGGTGCACCACAACAACAAAATCCGAACTTTTTTCCGATAGGAGAAGGGTTCGGATTTTTTGTATTCTTCGGAAATGAAAATTCCGGCTCTTCCCTGACGGCTGTGTGTCCAAAACCTTATCAGAAGAATCGTGTAACGAAAGTCACAACTGTAAAGGTGCCGTAAGGCAGAAAGGACACGAACATGAAGTACGATGCAAGAGCTTGCCATTTCAACATGGACACTGGATGCGTGGAGCTGCTGCTCCGGGATGGGAGAATGATCTCCATTGACTGCACCGGGGTCGAGGATGCGCTGGATGTGACCATGGCGCAGAGGGCGGAGTTAGACTATCTCATCTACAATGACCCTCTGGGCTATGCGGATTTGATTCTGAACGGTGACCCGGAGGGGTATTTGAAAATTGTGGGCGGGAGCCATGGATCAGAGGATTAAAGGTAAAAAAACAGGGTGCGCCCCTGAATGAACAACACCCCATTTGTCCGACAGGATTCGGTCGGACAAATGGGGTGTTGTTATATATCGAAAAAACGAAAGGCGTATAGCGGAGAATGAGACCATTTTTATAGTGCAAGATGCTTTGCACGATAGTCCCGCGGGCTGATGCCATATACATTTTTGAACGCACGGGAAAAGTGAAGCTGATTGGGATAGCTGACCATGGTGCTGATGGTGCTGATTGGTAGGCGGCTTTCAGTCAGCAGCTGTGCCGCCCGTGCCATGCGGTAGTGCAGCAGGAACCCCTGTGGGCTTTCGCCCATGGTATCTCGGAACACCTTGCTGAAATAGCTGCGGTTCAGTCCGCAGAAGGAGGAGATATCCTCGATGGAAATATCTTCGCTGTAATGCTGCTCTATGAAGGACAGAGCCTCTTTCATATAGAAGTCCCGCAGGCGGCGGGGACTTTGTGCCTGATGGGAGGCAGAGGACTGTACAAGCTGATCCAGAAACAGAAAGCCGTAGCCGATCTGACGCATGGGGCTGTCCTGACTGTGATTTACCAGGAAGAGCATCTGCTCTTGCAGCAGCTGCCCGGCTTTGGCGCTTGCAGGCGAGTACACAGGGTTCTGTCCGCTGATGCCTGCAAGGTTCAGGGCTTCGTGGGCACGCAGACCGTCAAACTCGATCCATGTGTATTCCCACGGATCCTGTTCATCGGCACGGTAGGTAGTGACCTCACCCGGAGTGATCAGAAAACCATGCCCGCCCTCGATGGCGTATTCCTGTCCGTTTGCAAGCAGCAACCCTTTGCCGGAGATGACATAGTGGAACAGATAGTGGTTGCGGGCATAGGGACCATAGGAGTGCAGAGGCTCTGTCTGCTCCCAGCCATATTGGTATAAGTTGAGATCGACGAATCGCTCATCCTGAAATACATGGAACCTTAATTTTGTTTCCGTTGATACGTTTCTTTTTGTACAATCTTGCATACAAGATGCCTCCCGTCCGCTTTTTCTTATTATATACCAAAATGCGTGATGACTTCAACATAATTTGCAGTATTCCTTCAAATTGAGATATAACAAGTCGCATTTTTGCATTTACGAAACCACTGGCAGATAGTATAATAATGGCACAACAAGAGAAAAGAAACTGTGCAATGTGATGATGCACAAAATTTTCTCGCTGCTTTTGTAAGAGCTGACAAAAGCAGGAAAAATCGACCCGGCCGGTGCAACACCATACGAAGATCACACTACGGAATAATGACTTTGGAGGAGAACAAAAATGAAGATCTCTCGCAGACAATTCGTAAAGGCAATGGCAGTAATGAGCGCCGCATCCATGCTGGCAGCCTGCGGCGGCAACAGCGGCAGCGGTTCTTCCGGCGGCAAGAAGGCACTGACCTTCCAGATCTGGGACGTTGCACAGAAGGAAGGCATGGAGGCTATGTGTGCGGCCTACACCCAGCAGCACCCGGAGGTCAGCATTGAGGTGCAGGTCACCAGCTGGAACGAATACTGGACAAAGCTCGAGGCAGCCGCCACCAGCAACCAGATGCCGGATATTTTCTGGATGCACACCAATGAAATTCTGAAGTACGCTGACAATGGAATGCTGGCAGATTGCTCCGATATTGTGGAAAAGGACAAGTTCTCGGAGATCTCGCTGTCCAACGCCATGGGCTCCAACGGTACCCTGTATGCAGTCCCCAAGGACAAGGACACGGTCGGTCTGGTGTATAACAAGGAGATGTTCGATGCTGCCGGTGTTGCTTACCCGGACGAGAACTGGACTTGGGACGATCTGGTCAGCGCATCCGAGAAGATCTACGCTGCCACCGGCAAGTACGGCTATATGGCATACGCTGACGACCAGCTTGGCTACTGGAACTTTGTGTATCAGGCCGGCGGCTACATCCTGAACGAGGACAAGACCAAGGCGGGCTTTACCCAGCCTGCCACCGAAAAGGCAATGAAGTTCTACATCGGTCTCCAGCAGAACGACTGGTGCCCGGACCAGACCTACTTTGCCGAGACCGCTCCCGGCACTGCCTTCTTCTCCGAGAAGGGCGCAATGTTCCTGGAAGGCGACTGGAACATCCTTGCCGAGCTGCAGAACTACCCCGAAATGGTGGGCAAGTGGGATGTGGCTGTTCTGCCCAAGTGCCCCGACCCGGAAAGCGGAGATGGCCGTGCCACCATCTCCAACGGTCTGTGCTACGCGACTGCTGCCAGCAACAAAAATCTGGATACCGTGAAGGATATCCTGAAGTTCTTCGGCAGCGAGGAGGGCCAGCGCATTCAGGGCGAAAGTGGTGCGGCCATCCCTGCCTATCAGGGTCTGGAGGATACCTGGGCAGGCTGCTTTGCAGAGTATCCCATCAATATCCAGTGCTTCATTGAGATGTTTGAGTACAGCATTCAGAGCGTCAACAACGCCTCTCGCCCGGAGTGGAAGAGCAAGGTCAATGATGAGCTACTGAAGATCTACGCAGGTACCGAGGATATCGAAACCGGCCTGCAGAAGATGCAGGACATCGTGGATCAGGCCAGTGCGGGCTGAAAATGCAGCTTGGGAGGAACCAAATGAAAAGCACATCAAAACTGGGTCGGGATGGGCGTTTCTGGGGACTTTTGATGATAGCTCCCACCATCCTCGGTCTGATGATTCTGAATATTATCCCGTTCTTCCAGACCATCTACATGAGTTTTTCCAAGACGAAAGCCTTTGGAGCCTATCAGTTCTGCGGTATGGAAAACTACCTTGAAATGTTCCGCAATGCGGAATTCTGGAAGGCAAACTGGAACTCCATCTACTTCTGCATCCTCACTGTGCCGGTGGGCGTTTTTCTGGCACTGATCGTGGCAGTGCTGCTGAACGCAAAGATCAAGGGCAAGACCGCCTTCCGCGCCATCTTCTTCCTGCCCATGGTGGTGGCTCCTGCTGCGGTAGCAATGGTCTGGAAGTGGATCTTCAATGCGGAGTACGGCATTCTGAATCAGGTCCTTGGCACGAACATCCGCTGGCTGACTGATCCCAAGATCGTTCTGGTCACCTGTGCTATCGTTTCCATCTGGAGCTCCATCGGCTACGATGCCGTGCTGCTGCTGTCCGGCATCCAGAACATTTCCCAGTCCCTGTACGAAGCCGCCGAGCTGGACGGTGCATCCAAGATCCGCCAGTTCTTCAGCATTACGCTGCCCATGGTGTCGCCCACCCTGTTTGTGGTGCTCATCATGCGCCTGATGGCTTCCCTGAAGGTCTACGATCTGATCTACATGATGGTGGAGCAGACGAACCCTGCGCTGACCAGCGCACAGAGCCTGATGTACCTGTTCTACCGCGAGAGCTTTATTGCCGGCAATAAGGGCTACGCATCGGCCATTGTGGTGTGGACCGTGCTGCTGATCGGTCTGGTCACGCTGGTGCAGTTCATCGGTCAGAAGAAGTGGGTCAATTACGAGGTGTAAACTATGAATGCCAGTCTGAAAACCAGAAAGAATGTCGTAACGTTCTTTACCTATCTGGTCTTGATCCTCGGCAGCATCAGCATGATCTTCCCCTTTGTATGGATGGTGCTCACCAGCTTCAAGACGCAGGCGGAGTCTATGGCGATCCCGCCGCAGATCCTGCCCTCCCATTGGAATCTGGACAGCTTTGTCAAGGCATTGCAGAGCCTGCCCTTTACCAACCTCTACATCAATACGGGTCTGCTGATCCTGTTCCGTGTGATCTTTGCGGTGGTGTTCAGCTCCATGGCGGGCTATGCCTTTGCCAAGCTGGAATTTCCCTGCAAAAAGCTGCTGTTCGGTCTGGTGCTGATCCAGATGATGCTGCCGAGCCAAATCTTCATTATCCCGCAGTACCAGATGCTGGCAAAGATGGGAGCTACCAACTCCATCTTCGCACTGGTGTTCCCGGGTCTGGTCAGTGCCTTCGGCACCTTCTTTTTGCGGCAGGCGTATCTGGGCATCCCAAACGAGATCGCAGAGGCAGCGTATCTGGACGGCTGCAACAAGTGGCAGACCTTCGTCAAGGTCATGCTGCCGCTGACCGGCCCCAGCATGGCGGCACTGGCCATCTTTACGGCGGTGTTCGCTTATGCCGACCTGATGTGGCCGCTGATCTGCAACACCGATCTGAACATGATGACCCTGTCTGCCGGTCTTTCCACCCTGAACGGTCAGTACACCACCAACTTCCCGGTGCTGATGGCAGGCAGCCTGCTGGCCATGATCCCCATGGTGATCCTGTACCTGATCTTCCAAAAGCAGTTTATTCAGGGCATTGCCATGACCGGCGGTAAATAAGCAATTCACATTTCTCCTTCATCATAGCCGACAGGCGGGTAGCCGTTCCAATACGACCGCCTGCCTGTCGGCATTTTTGTTGGAAATAATTCTTTGAGGTGTTGAACCAATGAGCATTCGATTTGATTCTGACTCCCGCATTTTTGTGTTGGAGACCGCCCATACCAGCTACCACATGAAGGTGGATGCGCTGGGACATCTTCTGCACCTGTATTATGGTAAAAAAATCGGTGCAGGCGATCTGATGCAGCTGTATCCCCGCACAGACCGGGGATTCTCGCCGGATTACTACGCTTACCGCACCCACCGGGGCATTTCCCCGGATCTGCTCCCGCAGGAGTATACCGGCTGCAACGTGGGCGATTTCCGTCTGTCCTGCCTGACGGTGGCCGACAGCCGTGGCGCCTTTGGCGCAGACTTTACCTATGTGAGCCACACGGTGGAGGCGGGCAAATATCAGTTGACCGGTCTGCCCTGTGCCCACGCAGAGGAAAACGATGCCGAGACCCTGATCGTCCGAATGCAGGACGAGGTCACCGGTCTGACGCTGGAGCTGCTGTACGGCGTGTTTGTGCAGCAGGATGTCATCACCCGTGCGGCGCGGCTGACAAACCACGGCGATGCCCCGCTGCGGCTGGACAAGGCGGCATCTGCCTGTCTGGATCTGCCCTTTGGCAGATGGGATCTGCTGCATTTCCACGGCAGACACGCCATGGAACGGCAGCTGGAGCGGGAAGCTGTGGGCACCAATATCCAGACCATTTCTTCGGTGCGGGGCAGCTCCAGCCACCACAACAATCCCTTCCTGATCCTCTGCCAGCAGGATGCAACGGAGACCAGCGGTGCCTGCTACGGGGTGATGATGGTCTATTCCGGCAGCTACCAGATGGACGTGGAGCGCTCTCAGACCGGGCTTGTCCGGGTAGTGAGCGGCATTCAGGAGGAACGTTTTGCGTGGAACCTGAAGCCGGGCGAGACCTTTGATACCCCGGAGGTGATCCTTTCCTTTGCGGCAGAGGGCCTGACCCCGCTTTCCCAGCAGTACCACCGCTTTTTGCGGCGCAACATCTGCCGCGGCCCATGGAAGGACAAACGCCGCCCGGTGCTGATCAACAACTGGGAGGCCACCTATTTTGATTTCAACACCGAAAAGATCGTAAAGATCGCGGAAAAAGCGGCCTCTCTCGGCGTGGAGATGATGGTGCTGGACGATGGCTGGTTCGGCACCCGGAATGACGACAATCAGGGTCTGGGCGACTGGACCGTGAACTGCGAAAAACTGCCCGGCGGACTGGACCCGCTGATTGGGCAAGTCAATGCGCTGGGCATGAAATTCGGCCTGTGGATCGAGCCGGAAATGGTCAACGAGAACTCCCGGCTGTACCGCACCCACCCGGACTGGGCGCTGACCCTGCCTGGACGCAAGCCCGCCATGGGGCGCAACCAGCTGGTGCTGGATCTTTCCCGCCCGGAGGTGGTGGACTATCTGGCAGAGGCGATCGGCAGGTTGCTGCGGGAGCATCACATCGAGTATATCAAGTGGGATATGAACCGCAGCATGAGCGATGTGTACAGCCGTGCTTTCCCTGCCGAGCAGCAGGGCGAGATCATGCACCGCTATATGCTGGGCGTTTATGCGCTGGCAGAGCGGCTGACGCAGGGCTTCCCGGAGGTGCTGTTCGAGGGCTGTGCAGGCGGCGGCGGACGCTTTGATGCCGGAATGCTGTGCTACTATCCCCAGATCTGGTGCAGTGATGATACCGATGCCATTGAACGGCTGACGATCCAGCACGGCACCTCCTTTGGCTATCCGGTCTGCACCATGGGTGCCCATGTTTCTGCCTGCCCCAACCACCAGACCGGCCGCACCACGCCCATCGACACCCGTGCTGTGGTGGCGATGAGCGGCACCTTTGGCTACGAGCTGGATCTGGGCAAACTGAAGCGCGCCGAGTGCACCGCAGTGAAAAACCAGATCAAGCGGTTCAAACGGCTGAACGACCTGATCCGCACCGGCGATTATTACCGGCTGACCGACCCGGCAGAAAACGCATATTTCACGGCATGGCAGTTTGCCGCAGAGGACGGCAGCGAGGCACTGCTGAATCTGGTGGTGACCCATCCGCAGGCAAATCCCTTGCCCATCCACCTGTGCTTCCGTGGGCTGGAAGAAGACGCTGTGTATGAGCTGGATGGCATCGACTATTTCGGCTCTCAGTATGACCGCGACGGCGGCAAAGCCATAGAAGACGGCATTCACAAGGGGATGCGGTTCAGCGGCAGCACGCTGCTGTATGCAGGGCTTGTCCTGCCGCAGCTGTTTGGCGATTACCCCAGCGTGCAGCTTCATCTTACACGAAAAGGATAAAAGGATATGAAGGATCAAACTGCATTTTCCACCCGCTTTGCCCACCATAAGGACGAGCTGGAATGGCTGTTCATGGAGCTGTACCACAACCGGGAAGGGCTGGAGGTTCTGGAGCGGGAGATGGCAGAAGCCTACAACGCCCGCAGCGCCGAGCTGAAAGCACTGGACAAGGCACGCTCTGCCGACCCGGAGTGGTACAAGCGTGGCAATATGTTCGGCATGACCATGTACACCGACCTCTTTGCCGGGAACTTAAAAGAACTGGCAAAGAAGCTGCCCTACCTCAAGGAGCAGAAGCTGACCTATCTGCACCTGATGCCCCTTTTGCAGATGCCTCATCCCCACAACGATGGCGGCTATGCGGTGGAGGATTTTGACACCGTAGACCCTGCCCTTGGCACCAACAAAGACCTGGAAAACCTGACCCGTGAACTGCGCAAGGCAGGCATCAGCCTGTGTCTGGATTTTGTCATGAACCACACCGCCAGCACCCACCGCTGGGCCATGGAGGCAAAGGCGGGCGACCCGTGGTTTCAGGCCTATTACCACCTCTATGACGACCGCACCATCCCCGACCAGTACGAGCAGACTGTGCCCCAGGTGTTCCCCAACACCGCGCCCGGCAACTTTACATGGTGTGAGGAGATGCACAAGTGGGTGCTGACCACCTTCCACGACTACCAGTGGGACCTGAACTACGCAAACCCGGCGGTGTTCGTGGACATGACCAAGAGCATCCTGCATCTGGCAAATCTGGGCGTAGAAGTGTTCCGCATTGACGCCGTGCCCTACATCTGGAAGCAGCTGGGCACCACCTGCCGCAATCTGCCGCAGGTGCACACCATTGTGCGGATGCTCCGCATGGTGCTGGAATGCGTCTGCCCGGCGGTCATCCTCAAGGGCGAGGTGGTCATGGCTCCCAAGGAGCTGGCGGCGTACTTCGGTACCCCGGAAAAGCCGGAATGCCATATGCTCTACAACGTGTCCACCATGGTCAACCTGTGGGGTGCCCTTGCCAGCCGGGACACCCGGCTGCTGAAAGCCCAGCTGGATGCCCTTCACGCCCTGCCGGACAACTGCTGGTTCGTGAACTATCTGCGCTGCCACGATGATATTGGCTGGGGTCTGGACGAAGCGGTGGAAAACCGGCTCGGCATCGACCCGCAGAAACATAAGGAATACCTGTACCACTTCTACGAGGGCAACTTCCCCGGAAGCTGGGCAAAGGGCGAGCTGTACAACTACGACCCCGCCACCGGCGATGCCCGCAGCTGCGGCACCACCGCCAGCCTGTGCGGCGTGGAGCAGGCACTGGAAAAGGGCGATAAAATCGCACTGGATTATGCCGTGAAGCGTGACCTGCTGCTGCACACTGCCATGGCGTTTTTGCAGGGCTTCCCGATGCTGAACTGCGGTGACGAGATCGCGCAGCGCAACGGCTGGGACTACAAAAACGACCCCGACCGTGTGGAGGACAGCCGCAACCTGCACCGCAGCAAATTCAACTGGGAAAACGCAAAACAGCGCACCCGGAAAGGTACGCTGCAAAACGCTCTGTGGCAGGGCATGGAGCAGCTGCGCCAAATGCGCGCAGACCCCTGCTTTGCCCCGGATGCATGGGTGACCACATGGGACAGCCACAATCCCGGTGTGCTGGCGCTGGTGCGCAAGCGCGGCGAGGAAACGCTGGTGGGACTGTTCAACTTTACCGAGTACCCGGCAGGGGCAAGTCTGGATGCTCTGGGCGGCGAGTATCAGACCGCAGATGGAGCTTCCGTCTGGCTGGCGGATGTGGAGCTGGAGCCGTATCAGGCGCTGCTGGTACGCCGCTGAAAGGAGCAGCCATGGATATTGTAACGATTGGTGAAGTTTTGATCGACCTTACCCAGACCGGCAAGGACGAAAAGGGCATTCCGCAGTTTGCCGCAACCCCCGGCGGTGCTCCGGCAAATCTGGCGGTGGCTGCTTCCAGACTGGGCGCACAGACCGCCTTTATCGGCAAGGTGGGTGCGGATGCCTTTGGCCGCTACCTGAAAGAGGTTCTGGCAGAAAACAAGGTAGACGTTTCCGGCATGGCGGTGGATGCAGACCACCCCACCACCATGGCAGTCGTGTCGGTGGATGCCACCGGTGAGCGGAATTTCAGCTTCTACCGCAGTGCCAACGCTGACGTGATGCTGCGCAAAGAGGACATTTCGGAGGGTGCTCTGAAAGCTGCCAAAATCTTCCACTTCGGTTCTGTCAGCCTAACCGCTGACCCCTCCCGCACCGCTACGCTGGACGCTGCTACCCGTGCCAAAAAGCTGGGTGCTGTCATTACTTATGACCCGAATTACCGTGCCAACCTCTGGAAGAACAAAGAGGATGCCATTGCTCAGATGAAAGCACCCCTGCCGCTGGTGGATATCTTGAAAGTGTCCGATGAAGAACTGCCCCTGCTCACCGGCACCACCGACTGCGAAAGCGGCACGGCACAACTGGCACAGAACGGCATCCGACTGATTTTTGTCACCTTGGGTGCAAACGGCGTATTCTACCGCTTTGGGGAGAAAACTGGTCATGTGGCAGGCGTCCCCTGCAAGGTGGGCGACACCAACGGCGCAGGCGATACCTTCTTTGGGGCGGCTCTGTCCAAACTCTGCAAGGAGGAGCTGGACACCCTGACCGTGGACAAGCTGGAAGGCATTCTGGCCTTTGCCAATAAAGCTGCCAGCATCACCACCAGCCGCCACGGTGCGATCCCTGCCATGCCTGCATTGGAAGAAATCGAAAAATAACAGAACCGGCCACCAACCTGTAGCAAATCATACAGGCTGGTGGCCGGAAACCATGGGTTAGAAAATTAAAGGCAAAACAAAAACAGGGTGCGCCCCGAAAGACGCACCCTGCCAAAATCCACATACGATAGCGATATGTACAACAGGGCGTTCCCCATCGGGAACGCTCTGTTTTTCTTTGCCAGAGATATGAGCCTGTTCCGCCTGCCACGCGGCAAGCTCGCGTTTGCGCAGCGCAGCGGAGCAATGAAAGCCCCAGTGGGGCTTTTAAGCGACCGAACGGTCTTGCGCAAGCAAGATGGAGGGGCCTTGCCCCGACAAGTGACCGCTGGCCTTCCTCGCTGTTCCAGCAGGCAAGGATGGCCGGGTAGAATGCCCGCGCCAGACGGTCAATGGCTTCATCGGGATAAGGGGAAGTGTTTGTGGACTTTTTCTTTTTGTTCAAACGCACGCTCCTTTGACGATCCGCAGACAGTTTAGTATGATTGTACCTGATACATCATTCCTGTACGAATCTCGTAAGTTTATCTGCTACGGCATCATGGGAGGCACTGTGACTAATAACGAGAATCAACTTTTTTCCTAGAGTTTTAACAAGCAATTGATTAGGCTATGTTCAGGTTTTCGTCAAGATTGCTTTCGGGTTTATCCAGCAAGATGCAAGTAAAGTCACCCAAAAGGGTACGTGCTGTCAGGCAGCAGGGATCTATGCGAGAGGTCTGACAGAAGTGGATGATGATACCGTTGGCATTCCAACACTTATGCTTTGTTACGCCGTACCCTTGGGCAACAAGAATGTAAAAACCATAATGGGGGAAAGAATATTCACGGCCGCATGGATTGCCCAGCCATACAAAATACTTCCCTGTGCCTTTTGCAATGAAAGCCATCCCAAGGCATAGCCTATTCCACCCGTTAGCAGCACTATGACACACAGCGCAGGGATATTCTTGTCTGGCAGCGCAGTAATGTGTACCATACCAAAAATGAGTGCCTGAACGGCATTCCCTGTTTTCTCTCCAAATTTATGGCACAGGCGTTTACAAAGAAATCCCCGGAACAGGATTTCCTCCGACAACGAAGTCTGCACGATCGCCCATATCAGTATAACTGCAGATGTTTCTATACTCCAACCGGTCTGCCGAAACGCATCCACTGTAAAACCCTGATAATTCAGATTTCCAGATCGATAGAGCCACATATACGGTAAAAATAATGCCGCTAAAAATCCCGCAAGAATACAAAACATAGCATTCAAAGGCGGGGCAGCTGCTGTACTAATTCCCAACCACTTAAAAAAGCCCTTGACCCTTTTCTGTGTAAGGATATACCACACAAGTGGAACACCTGAAAAAATCAAAAGTTGCAATACCGCACTTGTTATCTGGTTGAGTAGGATCATACCGTTCCTCCATTATCATCGTGTTTTTCAAAGGCAGCGCCTGTCCGTTGTGCAATGCAGCCTGCAGGACATCAGAGCGCCCTTATTCTGCGCCTGCAGCAGGAAAATCTTTCCGGTTTTATTTGTCACTGCAGTCGCACCCGGTCTTTCCCGGAAATGCCGCTTCTTTTGCCGAAGAATCGTACTTTGGCCTGTAATGGCCGCCGAATTGCAGTTCCGGCCATTTACTCTTCCGTACCTTGCCACTTTTACAATGTTTTTCGACAAATCGACTAATAATTTCCACAAAAATCTCAATTTTTCATATTTTAACACAACACAAACAGACCGTCAAGCTTTCCTTTCTTGCGGCCTTATTCTTTTATTCAATTTCACCAACCTTCTTTTCTCGACCGCCTCTCTTGCCGTTTAGCCTTCTCTAATGCGTGGCCTATCTTTCCTTATGCTGTCAGCCCAATTTCCCGCTAACATTCTCAGAAGGCGCTACCAGCGCTCTTGTACCCCAGAATCCTGCGCAGGCAGCTGTTGGTCCAATTCTCCGTTGCGGCGATTTCCTCTGCCGTGACCTTTGTGAAGTCCATTCCTTTCGGGTGGCGACGGATCATGCCGCCCACGGCTTTCCTTGACGGTGATTTCGTACTGTTGCAAGAGCCTGTCCGAAAAATCTTCAAAGCTGGTGGCACGGTACAGCACCGAAGAAATCTGTTTCCGCAGGGTATCTTTTACGGTTTCAAACTTCTTCTGCTTGGGCTGCTGTCCGGCTGCGAGCAGGGCTGCGTTTTCACGGTCAAGTTTCAACTGGCCACGCCTACGCGCCCAATACTCAGCTTCGCTGACATGCTCTTTCAAGCCGTTGAGCAGGTCGATCTGGTACAGTCCGGCACCTTCGCACAACTCCATGACCTCAACACGCAAGTGCCGCATGGTTTGGGCTGTGCTGGAGTGCTTCATGCCCTCTAGCCAGTCGCGGGGCTTCTGCATATAGGGCTTGCGTTCCACTTCCCGTGTTCGGATGCTGCCGATCACGATGTGGACATGGATGTTTCCCGAATGGTTATGCCCATCCGGGTGGGTGCAGACGATGGCAGGATGACAGGGAAAGTTCTCTTTACAAAAGTTCAGACCGAGGGCTTGTGCCCTTTCCATGGTCAAGCCGTTGTCGGCTGCATCTCTGGGGTCAAAGCTGAGGATATACTGGTGGCTCTTGATATCGTCCGGGTGGTTGTTCTTGTTGTACTTTCGGTTTGCCAACAGACAGGCAGTTGCAAACGAATAATCGCCACATTCAAGAGTAAGCTGTCGGCGGTAGAAACCGTCCGATTTTGGGAAGAACCACTTTATTTGTCCGAAGCGTTACGGATACCTTATGTAGACAAAATGTCCACATGAGGTGAATTGCCGTTCTCTCTGCATGGCTTTCCTGCCCCCCTCCGGCGGCGTTTTCCGGCTCTCCTTCTCAGGGTCATCGCCGGGTATCCCATACAGACGGTCATGCGGTTTTCAAGGTCCAACGGGCAAAACGGCAATAAAAAAGCCGTCACAAAACAGACCAGCCCTGCCTTCGCTTTTTCTGGAAGGTCATGCTAGTCGGTTATGTAACGGCTGAAAGCCAAGATGTTCAGCCCCGCAGGTACTGAGCGAATAAGTAAAAATATGTAAATATTAAATTGTTGGGATAGATTACCACAAAATCCGGGGCGTGTCAACGTGAACTTGTCGGGGCGAGACCCCTCCATCTTGCTACGCAAGACCGTTCTATCGCTTAAAAGCCCCACTGGGGCTTTCATTGCTGCGCTGCGCTTCGCAAACGCGAACTTTTGAAAACACGTCACTTTCGGCAGCTTGCAAGAAAACACGGTGAAAACTTTGGCAAAAAGAGAGAACTGGGCGCTGCCAGCCCTCTTGATAAAGAATCAAGGTGAAAGTTGCATCGAAACACAATGTAAGGGAGTATAAGGCACTAGAACAGGGACGGTATTTGCCCCTGTTAGGTTTCACGAAGGATAAAAGGTCAATTAAAATTACTTGACGAAATGGAGGCAGACATGCTATGCTGTGGGTATACACTTTTATACACTATGGGAATGGAGCGGCGTATGACCAAGAAAGAGGAAGTAGTTTCCTGTGTGCAGCGGCTGGCGGCCACTGCTCCGGAAAAACGGGAAGTTGGCGTGACCACACAGGAACTGGCAGAACAGCTGCAAATGCAGCGCTCTAACCTGAGCACTCTGCTCAACGAACTGGTGGCAGATGGGAAGATGGAAAAGCTGCCGGGTCGTCCGGTGCACTACCGGCCGCTGATGGCGGGGGATACACCGAGGGGCGAGACTTCCTGCTTCAAGATACTGGACAGTTGTGAGGGCAGTTTGAGGCCCATGATTCAGATGGCAAAGGCAGCGATTCTTTACCCGGATCACAGCCTGAATACCCTGATCGAAGGCCCTTCCGGTTCAGGTAAGACTACATTTGGCTACCTGATGTACCAGTTCGCTTGCGAGAACAAGGTGCTCCCGATGGGTGCGCCCTTTGAACGATTCAGCTGCCACTATTATGACGATCAGGAGGAAAAAGCATACAGCCGCCTGTTTGGTGCAGGCGAAGCACTGGAAAAGGCCAAGGGAGGTATGCTGTTTCTGGATAACGTCGAATATCTGCCGGTGGGCTGCCGGGAACATTTGCTCGATCTGATCGAGAATGACGATGCTGTGCTGCGAGATATCATTCTGGTGTGTTCCCTGCAGGATAAAGCCCGTGCTTCGGTCAAGGATGCCTACACGGCTCGCTTTTCCGCCCGGATCGAATTGCAGCCGCTGCAAAACTGGCAGCTGGGGGAGCGTTTTGCGCTGGTGCAGCAGTTCCTGATCAATGAGGCTGTGCGCATGAAGCGCACTGTGCGAGTGAACGCTGAACTGCTGCACTGCCTGTGCCTGTATCGGTGCGAAAATAACGTAAAACAATTCAAAAACGATATCCGTTTGGGCTGCGCCAATGCCTACCTGCGGGCCTTTCATGCAGACGAAAAGGAAGAACTGCCGCTTTACCTCAACGATTTTCCCAGCGGCGTGCAGCGAGGCCTGCTGTACTACAAGACCTACCGCAAGCAGCTGGAAGAACTGATCCCACAGGGCTACGCCTATACCTTCTCGGCGGACAGTATGCACAAGGAAAACTGCGATGCCGGCCAGCAGATGCCGGAGTTCGGGCACCCACCGCTCAGCGATTCGGTCTATGACATCATCGACCGCAAGGGCGACGAGCTGCGGCAGCGCGGCATCGGCGAAGAGGACATCAGCCGCATCATCAACGCCGAACTGGAATACGATATGAAGCAGTTCACCAGCCGGATGCCCCAGAGCAAGGTCAATCGTGAATCGTTGTACAAGGTGATGGATCGGCGCATCGTGGATGGTGTGGATGCACTGCTCAAACAGACCTCTCGCCAGTTCAACCGAGTGTACCCGGAATCCACTTTCTACGGTCTGTGTCTGCACCTTTCCTCCACGCTGGAACGCAGAAAGGCAGCAAAGCAGCGGCTGTCCAATGAGCGTATTCTGGATGTGGTGCAGAACCACCGGGAGGAATATGCCATTTGTATGCAGTTCGCTTCGGCAATGGAAAAAGAACTTGGTGTGCCCATGTCCATTGATGAGGCTGTTCTGCTGACCCTGTTCCTGTGCGAGGGCAACGAGACCCATAAAGCCGAGGACGGCCCGGTGGTACTGATCGCCATGCATGGCGACTCTACGGCTTCCTCCGTGGCGGATGTGGTCAACTCGCTGGCCGGGTGCGGCAATACCTATGCCTATGATATGCCGCTGGACAAGGATATGCAGCAGGCGTGCGATGAGCTTAAGGCCATGATCCAGGAGCTGGACCGTGGGCAGGGCATTCTGCTGCTGTACGATATGGGCTCTCTACGCACCATGGCAGAGGTGATCTCCAAGGAGACCGGTGTGCAGATCCGCACCGTGGCGGTACCGGGCACCCTGATCGCAGTGGACTGCTCCCGCAAGGCGGCCTCGGCCAGTTCGCTGGAAGAACTGCACGAAGATGCCATGGGCAGCTGCCGGGATTTTTACACCAACATTGCAGAGCCGGAAGGACGTTCCCACCACAAAAACACGCCGGTCATCATCACGCTGTGCATGACCGGTGAGGGTGGCGCAGTGCAGATGAAGAACTACCTGGAAAAGAACGCCGGGCTCAACGGCATTCAGGTCATCCCACTTTCTATCAGTAACCGCAAGGCCCTGCTGAACGAGGTGAACCGCCTGCGTGAAGAACACGAGATCCGCTGCATCATCGGCACTTACGACCCCGGCATGCACGGTATTCCGTTCATTTCGGTGGTCAAGCTGTTCGAGACGCCGGCAGATAAATTGGATATGCTGCTCACCATTCCGGAGTCCGACCACACGCCGGTGAACTACGAGATGATTTTCTCCTACCTGTCCAGCCAGATGCCTGCGCTGGACATCAAAAAGCTGCGGAAGAGTCTGCCTCGGGCGCTGGCGAAGATTAAGCGCATCTCCGCCGAAGGGCTGGATCAGAATCAGGAACTGGGGCTTTTCCTACACATTGCCTGCGCCATCGATCGGCTGCAAAACGGTGAAGCCATGCCGGAAAAGGGCAATCGGCAGGGCATCATCAGCCGCAACAAGCGCCTGTACAACGATCTGCGAGAAATCTTGTCCGGGCTTGAAGAAACATTTGACATTCGTTTCTCGGACGATGAGCTCGCATATATGATCGCAATGGTCAAAAAACTATAAGCATTTGTGTATAACTTGCACAATGGGAGATCCTTCGTGCTGTTCAAGCTCTGCTGAAAAGGCAGAGCTTTTTTGTGGGTGATATGCAGATTTCGCCTTGATAAGATGGAATTATGTGCCATTTTTATTTGCTTTTAAAATATTTATGAAGAACCCTTTAAGGATCTTTGAAGAAAAGTGTATAACCGATCGACCGCATTTCAAGTATGATTTTGGATAAAATTGGTGCAAATGAAAGAAAATGGTTGACAAAAAATGAGATGCTGGCCGCTTTTTTGATGGATCGCAGACCGGAGTGTTTAAAATGAGGAACATAGCGTATAAAATTCCGTCTGCACGGCCTGCCGCAGCTGGTTTGACAGAAACGGCAGGGCATCTGTATAATCGGGTCAATAAAAGCGGCACACCGCCGTGCGATGCCGCAAACCGATGAAGGAGGAATACACCTATGGCAATGACCCCCGATGAGCTGATCGACACTTCCATGATGCTGATCGTTCACTCCGGCGATGCCCGTGCCGCTGCGTTCCACGCATTGCAGGAAGCAAAAGCCGGTAACTACGAGGAAGCGAAAAAGCTGATGGCAGAATCCCAAGAGAAGGCGCTGGAGGCGCACCACATCCAGACCGGCCTGCTGACCGATGAGGGCAACGGCGAAGGCCCCCAGGTCAATCTGCTGCTGGTTCACGCACAGGACCACCTGATGACCAGTATGCTGGCACAGGAGCTGATTGCAGAGCTCATTGAGCTGCACGAGAAAAAGGCAGACAAGTAAGCCTGCCGGTGCACACATTTTTTGCAAGAAAAAGGAAAACGAAGCCATCCCTGTCCGTCTGTTCACACACCTGTTTAAAAGGAGGATTTTCTCATGGCAAACGAGAAAAAAGGCGCAATTGAACGCTTTGCCGAGAGTGCGTTCATGAAAAAATTGCAGGTTGGCAGCCAGAAACTGGCCTCCAACGAGATCTTTTCCACCATCTCCGGCGGCATGGGCGCTACCATGGGCCTGATCATGATCGGCGCCGTCATCCAGATCGTCTGTGCTGTTGGCGCAATGTTCGGCTGGGATACTTCCAGTGCATCCTATCAGGCATTCTATATGCCCTATAAGCTGACCATGGGTCTGATGGGTTTCTTCATGGCCTTCTCCATGTCCTGGAACTTTGCAAAACGCAAGAAGATGAACCAGATGCAGTCCGTTATCACTGCGTTGGTCAGTTACATTCTGGTGGTCTCTCCTCCGGTCTCTGCTTCCACTCTGGCAGCAGATGGCAGCGTTACTTCCACCTTTGACGCTTTGAATCTGGGTAAACTGGGCACAGGTGGTTTGTTCGTGGCTATCATCGTTGGTCTGTGCTCTGTGGCTATCAGCAAGTTCGTCATCGACCACGACTGGACCATCAAGCTGCCCGATGCTGTGCCCGAAGGAATCGCAAATTCCTTCAATGCCATCATCCCCATGGGAGTGAACATCATCGTCTGGTACGGCATCTCCCTGATCATCTCTGCTGTTTCTGGCGGCACCCTGACCCTGGCGACCTTGATCACTGTTGCACTGTCTGTCCCGGTCAACTTCCTCACTTCCACTCCGGGTATGTTCTTGGTCATCGCACTGGCACAGCTGTGCTGGTTCTTTGGTATCCATGGCACCAGCGTGATCTTCACCGTTTTGATGGTGCCTTACATCACTGCTTACACTACAAACTCCGCATTGGCTGCCGCTGGCCAGCCCTTGCAGTTCTTCCCCGTGTTCCTGATGCTCGGCAACGGCATCATGGGCGGTGCAGGCAATACCATGCCCTTCTCTCTGATGGGTCTCAAGAGCAAATCCAAGCGCATCCAGGCTGTTTCCAAGGCATCCTTTGTGCCCGGCCTGTTCGGCATCAACGAGCCTGCCATCTTCGGCTATCCCATCATGTATAACGGCCTCCTGCTGATCCCCTTCATGCTGTGCCCGCTGGTCTGCTCTGCACTGGCACTGGTTGCATGGAACCTGCACCTGATGGCTTATCCCCAGGTGCTGATCATGACCACGATGCCGGTGGTGTTCGGTACCTTTCTGAGCACGCTGGACTGGCGCAATGTCATCTACTCTTTGCTGATGTTCCCGATCTGCTGGCTGATCTGGCGTCCTTTCTACAAGATCTACGAGAAGCAGTGCATCGAAGAAGAGGCTGCTGCCGAAGCTGCTGAACTGGCTGCCCAGAACAAGTGATCTTGCAAGATCCGGGCAATCCTTACAACTGTAAATTTACCACTTTGGAACCCAAAGCCGGTTGAAAAAAAGCGGGCCGGTCGGCATGGATCGGCTCGCTTTTTCGGTTTTTATCACACAGAATAAACATTTAAGGAGAAACTGAAATGCAAAAGAGAAGACTGGGCATCTCCCTGTACCCTGAGCGCAGCACCTTTGAGCAGGATGTGGCTTATATGGAAAAGGCTGCAAAGCTGGGCTTTGACCTGCTGTTCATCGCACTGCTGGGCGCAGGTGACCGCCAGCAGACCATCGACCGCTACAAGCCCCTGCTGGCCAAGGCCAAGGAGCTGGGTTTTGAGATCGAAGCCGATGTGAACCCCATGATGTTTGAACGCATGGGCATCAACGCCAGCTTCTTCCACGGTCCGCTGGATCTGTCTTTCTTCACCGAGCTGCAGGTGGATATCCTGCGTCTGGATCTGGGCCTGAACGATATGGAAGAAGCCTTCCTCTCCAAGAACAAAGAGGGGATCAAGATCTGCGTGAACGGCTGCAACACGCAGGATCATGTGGGTCATGTGCTGGCTGCCGGCGGTGACCGTGATATGATCCTGGGCTGCCACAACTACTATCCGCACCGCTACACCGGCGTTTCTCTGGAGCACTTTGAAAAGGGATCTGCACCCATGGTCAAGCACAACCTGCGTCTGCAGTCCTTCGTTACCTCCCAAAACCCGGAGGCCTTTGGCCCCTGGCCCGTCACCGAGGGTCTGCCCACGCTGGAAATGCACCGTGACTGGCCCATTGAGATCCAGGTGGGGCACTATGTGATGATGGGGTATGTCAACGATATCATCATCGCCAACGCCTACGCCACCGATGCCGAGCTGGAAGCCATGGCCGCCGCCAACAGCACCAAGATCATGTTCCACATGACCCCGGCCGAAGGCCTGCCCGAGAGCATGAAGAAGCGCCTGCGGATGAACCTGTCCGTTCGTGGCGACAGCGGCGAGTGGATCATCCGCACCCTGGAGAGCCGTATGCTGCGAGAGGCGACCGAGCCCTTCAACACCGTGGACATCCAGCCCGGTGACGTGCTGATCGACAACAACCTCTATGGCCAGTACGCCGGTGAGGTGCAGATCGCTCGTAAGCCCATGAAAAACTACGGCAAGACCAACGTGGTGGGTCACATCGACCCCCGTGAGGTCGAACTGCTGCCCTACATGAAGGGCTCCACCCCGTTTGGTTTCAACTTCTGAAAACTAGAAAGGAAGGTGCGTCCCCATGTCTTTCCCGAAGGATTTCCTCTGGGGCGGTGCTACCGCTGCCAACCAGTGTGAAGGCGGCTGGAACGAGGGCGGCAAGGGCCTTGCCGCTTCGGACGTGCAGACCGCCGGCTCCCTGACCGAGCCGCGCTATGTGACCTATCTCGACAAGGACGGCAACCCCGGCAAGGTGATGGCCTTCCAGCCGCTGCCGGAGGGTGCACACCGTGCCGTGCTGCCGGGTTACTACTATCCGTATCATGAGGCTATCGATTTCTACCACCACTACAAAGAGGACATTGCCTTGTTTGCCGAGATGGGCTTCAAGGTGCTCCGTATGTCCATTGCATGGACACGCATTTACCCCAACGGCGTGGAGGAAACGCCCAATCAGGCTGGTCTGGATTTTTACCGGAACGTATTTCTGGAATTGAAGAAGTACGGCATCGAGCCGCTGGTCACCATCCAGCATTACGATGTGCCGCTGTATCTGGAAGAAACGTTTGGCGGCTGGAAGAACCGCAGGCTGATCGAGCTGTTTGACCGCTATACTGAGACGCTCTTCCGGGAGTACAAAGGTCTGGTCAAATACTGGCTCACCTTCAATGAGATCAACGTGCCCCTCATGATCAAGGATTTGATCCCTGGTTACCCGGCAGAGAACATCTGGCAGGATTTCCAGCTGCTGCACCACCAGTATGTGGCCAGCGCCCGTGCCGTGAAACGTGCTCATGAGATCGATCCTGAAAATGTGGTGGGCTGCATGATCGGCGGTGGACCCAGTACCTACCCACTGACCTGTGACCCCAAGGACGTGCTGCTGGTGCAGGAAAAATTGCAGGAAGGCATCTACTACACTGCCGACGTGATGGCCAAGGGTGCGTACCCATACTTTGCACCAAAGATCTGGAAAAAATACGGCGTGAATCTGGACATAACGCCTGAAGATGTGGTAGACTTGCAGCAGGGTACGGTGGATATGATCACCTACTCCTATTACTCTACCAGCTGTGCTACCACCCACCCGGTCACTGAGACGGCAGGCGGCAACCTGAACATGGGCCCCAAGAACCCCTACCTCACGTACAGCGAGTGGGGCTGGAGCCTGGACCCGGACGGCCTGCGCTACTCTCTGAACGAGTACTACGCTCGGTATCATCTGCCGCTCATGGTCGTGGAGAACGGTCTCGGCGCTTCCGACACACTGGAAGCAGACGGCACTGTGCACGACCCCTACCGCATCGCCTATGTCAAGGCGCATGTGCAGGCCATGGAGGCTGCTATGGCAGACGGCGTAGACCTGCGTGGCTATACCCCCTGGGGCTGCATCGATCTGGTAAGCGCTTCCACCGGTGAGATGAAAAAGCGCTACGGTTTTATCTACGTGGATAAAAACAACGATGGCACTGGTACGCTCAAGCGTTACCGCAAGGATTCTTTCTACTGGTACAAAAAGTGCATCGCCACAAATGGCGAGGATCTGACCTAAAATGTTTTTCTCCGCACCTCTGTGTGCGGTGAGATGATTTGAAAGGAGCTTTTTATTATGAAAGTTTTGCTCTGCTGCGCTGGCGGTCTGTCCAGCAGCATCCTGATGAAGAAGATGAAGACCTGGGCTGACGCACACGGTGAGGATCTGGAGATTCAGGCTATGGGGACTGGCGAGGCTGTGGAGACCTGGCAGAATGGCTACGAGTGCGTGCTTCTGGCTCCCCAGGTGAGCTACCGTCTGAAGCAGCTGCAGGAGGAAATCAAGCTGCCCATCGCAGAAGTTCCCTCTCTGGATTACGCCATCGGTAATGCCGAAAACGTGATGAAGCTGGCCCACAAGCTGTGCGATAAATAATCGAGAAAAACGACTGCAGAATCATGGGTGCAAGAGATTGCACGGATATGTGCCGCAGCCTGCCCAAGGAGCATCCGGAAGGCGATTGGAGCGTTATCCTCGTGGCCGATGAACAGGCACGGAATTTGCTATAAAAATCCGATACCTGTTTTAAGGGGCTGATTTTGGCTTTGCACATTTTTGCACACTTTTTGCACACCAGAACGGCTGGATAACGGATGCAAGAGGGGATGACAGGTGCAAAGGATGCAGCAGATGTAAAACGCGAATTCACGGTAAGACGATAAAAACAATGGTTCTGCGTGATTCTGAAAATTGACGATTGTTGCACATCGGTTTCTCTTGATCAGTTGGCCCGGGGTTCGAGTCCCTGGAGGTGCACCACAACAACAAAATCCGAACTTTTTCCGATAGGAGAAGGGTTCGGATTTTTTGTTTTTTTCGGAAAACAGAACGAATCCATTGCTTCCCCCGAAAAATGATCCACTGGCGTATGCAGACCTGATTCTCAATGGTGACCCGGAGGAATACTTGAAAAATGGAACCGGGAGCCACAGGCTGGAAATCTAAATGAATGCTGGACAGTACCATTTTTGAGCTGGTATTGTCCAGCATTTTTTTTGGCGTTAGCTGACCAATTTTAATGGAATCTTTATACTTCTACAATTTTCTTTACGGCTCTTTTATTTATTCCGTGCTAATCTTTATGAACACGGATAGGTAAAGGAGCTTTTATGATTCAATATCCTCGTTACAAGCGGCACCGTTTTTCTTCTTTTCAGGTCATTATTGCAGGTTTTGCGGCAGTTGATCTGGTGGGCGCGTTGCTTCTGATGTTTCCGATTGCTACGCAGCAGCGGTGCGTCACACCGTTCCATGAGGCACTGTTTACCTCCACTTCTGCTCTTTGTGTGACGGGTCTTGTAGTACAGGATACCGGCAGCTACTGGTCGGTTTTTGGGCAAAGTGTGATCCTTCTTCTGATCCAAATCGGAGGATTGGGTGTCATTACAGTGGGCGCTGCCTTTGCGCTGCTTTCTGGGCGAAAGATCTCCCTCAAGCAGCGCAGCACGATGCAGGAAGCTACTGCTGCCCCGCAGATGGGCGGCATCGTGCGGCTGACAGGCTTTATTCTGCGGATCACCGCCCTGTTTGAATTGGTCGGTGCTGCACTGCTGCTACCAACGTTTTGTGCCGATTATGGATTGCGCGGGATCTGGTATGCGTTGTTTCATTCCATTTCGGCGTTCTGCAATGCAGGTTTTGACCTGCTGGGAACAGAGGGGGCAAAATTTGTTTCGCTGACACAGTATGCAGACGATCCGCTGCTTACCACGGTGATCGCTGCACTGATCGTCTTTGGCGGCCTTGGCTTTCTGACATGGGAGGACATTTGTACATATCGCCTTGATTTTCACCGTTACCGGATGCAGAGTAAGGTGATCCTTGCCACGACGGCATTTCTTCTGGTACTTCCGTCGCTGTACTTTTATTGCTTCGAGTTCACGGCAGGCTCTGCCCGGCAGCGCATTTTATTGTCGATGTTCCAATCCGTTACACCCCGTACTGCCGGTTTTAACACCGCTGATCTTGCTGCGATGGGCAGCCCATCCCAGGCATTGATGGTGGTTCTGATGCTGTTGGGCGGTTCGCCCGGCTCTACGGCAGGCGGCATGAAAACCACAACATTTGCTGTTCTGCTGGCCAATATGTGGGCGACCTTCCGCCGCAGAGAAGATGCGGAATTTTTCGGGCGGCGCATAGATAGTTCTGCAGTCAAGAATGCTGCCACGATTGCAGGGATGTATTTGACGCTGTTCTTCCTCGGAGCCTTTGTCATTGCTACGGCAGAGCAGCTGCCGATGTCGGTCTGTTTGTATGAGACTGCTTCGGCCGTGGCAACGGTAGGTCTGACATTGGGTATCACGCCGCAGTTGGGCATCCTTTCGCAGGGGGTGCTGATCGCACTGATGTTTTTGGGACGTGTTGGCGGATTGACGTTGATCTATGCGGCATTTGGCAGCAGCCCTGCCCACTCTCGTCTGCCGCAGGAGAAGATCGCAATCGGATAAAGGAGACAAGTATGAAATCGATTCTTTTGATTGGGCTCGGCCGTTTTGGCCGCCATATTGCACGGGAACTGAATGAACTGGGGCATCAGGTCATGGCAATCGACAGCAACGAAGACCGTGTGAACGCCGTGCTTTCCTATGTGACGAATGCACAGATCGGTGACAGCACCAGCGAATACTTTCTGCGCTCCCTTGGTGTCGGCAATTTTGATGTGTGCATCGTAACGATCGGCGGAAATTTTCAGAGTTCGTTGGAAACAACATCGCTGCTCAAAGAATTGGGGGCAAAGTTTGTGGTCTCTCGTGCAGAGCGAGATGTACAAGCCAAGTTTCTGCTGCGCAATGGTGCGGATGAAGTGGTCTACCCGGAAAAGCAGCTGGCAAAGTGGGCAGCGATCCGATACAGCTCCGAACACATTCTGGATTATATCGAGCTGCAGGATGACCACGCCATCATGGAAGTGACCATTCCGCCGGAATGGATGGATCGCACGATCGGCGAGATCAATATCCGAAAAAAGTATAACATCAATATTCTTGCGCTGAAAAAAGACGGAAAGCTCGATATGAACATCACGCCGGATACGCAGCTGTGCCGGGATGAAAGTATGCTGGTTTTGGGAAAATACGCATTGATCCAGAAGTGTTTCCGGCTCTAAAAAGATAGGACGGATCATATGGATGTCGTTTTGTTGTTGATGGTTCTTGGAGTCATGTTGAGTGGCTTTTGGGCAGCAGATGCGCTGGATCACATACGAAAGGAGATCATTCGCCAAGAAGGAAAAAGACGCGGCTGGTGGTCGTGACCATCAAATTGTGCTATACTGTGGGCAAGGCAGGTGATCTTCATGAATCCGAACAACCCACCCACCGAACATATTCTGGCGTGTCTGTCATCTTCTCCCTCCAATGCAAAGATCGTGCGGACGGCGGCAACAATGGCAAAGGCTTTCGGCGGCTCTTTTACTGCGTTGTATGTCAAAACACCGGATGCCGACGGGATGAGTGCGCAGGACAAACAGCGCTTGCAGCAGCATATCCACATGGCGGAACAGGCGGGCGCAGATATTACGACCCTCTACGGCGATGACATTCCGCAGCAGATCGCAGAGTTTGCCCGGATCTCCGGCATTACAAAAATCGTACTGGGGCGCTCCAGTGTACATCGCCGCCATTTCTGGAGTGGACCGTCACTGACTGAAAAATTGACGCTGACTGCGCCCAATCTGGATATTTATATCATCCCGGATGCAGCAGTTGAGCAGGATTACGGCTCTGGCAGAAGGCTGTTTGCCCGTTCCATCGTCCCATCGTTCCGTGATCTGCTGATTACGGCAGGGATTCTAGCCTGCATCACGGTGATTGGATTTTTGTTCCTGCAACTGGACTTTGCGCGCTACAATATCATTATGTTCTATATGTTGGGTGTTTTGCTCACGGCTCTTACAACATCTGGCTATTCCTGCGGCGTTTTGGGTTCGATCGCCAGCGTTGCGCTCTATAACTTCTTCCTGACGGAGCCAAGACTGACATTCCATGCCTATGATCCGGGGTATCAAATCACCTTTGTGCTGATGCTGACTTCTGCCATCGTCACCTGTACGCTGACGACCCGGTTGAAAGATCAGGCAAAAATGTCTGCACAGGCGGCGTTTCGGACGAAGGTGCTGTTTGATACCAGCCGGCTTTTGCAGAAAGCGACCAACGAAGACGAAATTTTATCCCTGACGGCAGCGCAGCTTACCAAACTGCTAAACCGGAACCTGATCGTGTATCCAGAGCAGGATGGTTCTCTTGGACAGGGGCAAATTTTTAACACAGTGGAAGGAAGCAGCCGACTCCGTTTTGATTCTGCGCCGGAACGCAGTGCCGCGGAGTGGTGCTTTGCAAATAAGAAGCGTTCGGGTGCATCGACGGATTACTGCACCGATGCAAAAGGACTGTACCTTGCGATTCGTACAGGCAGCGGTGTGTTTGGTGTTATCGGCATCGACCTGTCGGAACGCTCCATGGATGCGTTTGAAAACAGCGTCCTGCTGTCGATCCTTGGTGAATGCGCATTGGCAGTGGAAAACCGTCGCATTGCGCTGGAAAAGGAGCAAGCCACTGTTCATGCACAGAATGAACAGCTTCGGGCAAATTTGCTGCGAACCATTTCCCATGATCTTCGGACGCCGCTGACCTCCATCTCAGGCAATGCAAGCAATCTGCTCTCCAATGCGGAAACGCTGGATGCAGAAACACGGACAAAGATCTGTACGGATATTTTTGATGATGCACAGTGGTTGATCGGTCTGGTGGAAAATTTGCTTTCTATCACCCGCATTGAGGATGGGCGGATGAATCTTCAAATCTCTCCGCAGCTCATGGATGAGGTGGTCGAGGAAACGCTGCGGCATATCAGCCGAAAAAGCAAGGAGCATATCATCACAACGACTTATTCGGATGAAATTCTTCTTGCCGACATGGACGCACGGCTTATCATGCAGGTCATTATCAATCTGGTGGACAACGCCATCAAATACACGCAGAAAGGCTCCCGGATCAATATTTCTGCGTATGCAAAAAACAGTAATATCGTGGTAGATGTATCCGATGATGGCCCCGGTATCCCGGAGCAGAATAAAGCGCAGGTCTTTGAAATGTTCTTTACCGGGCAGAATCAGATTGCAGACAGCCACCGCAGTCTGGGGCTGGGACTTGCGCTCTGCCGGACGATCCTTGCAGCTCATAAAGGTACCCTGACTCTCCGGGATAACGAACCGCACGGCTGCATATTCTCTTTTGAACTTCCCAAAAGCGAGGTAAGTATTCATGAATAAACCAACGATTCTGGTTGTTGAGGACGATTCATCGGTACGGAGTCTGATCACAACCACCCTGAAAGCACACGGGTATAAATTCCTGACAGCGGCCAACGGAGAGATGGCTGTGATGATGGCGTCCAGCCATAACCCGGATATTATGCTGCTGGATCTCGGACTGCCGGATATTGATGGCGTTGAGGTGATCCGCCGCATCCGGGAGTGGTCGAATCTACCCATCATCGTTTTGAGTGCCCGCAGTGAGGATTCCGATAAGATCGAAGCACTGGATCAGGGCGCAGACGATTATCTGACGAAGCCTTTCTCAGTGGATGAGCTTCTGGCTCGCCTGCGCGTGACGCAAAGGCGGCTGAATTTGCAGGCATCCGGTGAGGTCAGCAGCTCCGTTTTTGTAAATGGCCCGCTGAAAATTGATTTTGCTGCCGGCTGTGTCTGGCTGAACGATGAAGAACTGCATCTGACCCCAATCGAATATAAGCTGCTTTGTGTCCTTGCGCACAATGTGGGAAAGGTTCTGACCCATACGGCGATTACGCAAAAAGTCTGGGGAAGCTCGCAAGAAAACGACATTGCATCCCTGCGTGTCTACATGGCATCTTTGCGCAAAAAGCTGGAATCAGGCGCACATTCTCTGCATCTGGTTCAGACCCATGTGGGGGTCGGCTACCGGATGCTGCGTGTTGAAGCGGATGATTCGCCAGAAGAATAGTCCTCAGGCAGATTCAGACAAAACAAAAACAGGGGGCATCCACCCGGACGCACCCTGCAAAAATCCACAGACGATAAGGTTGACAGGGCGTTCCCCAGCGGGAACGCTCTGTTTTTCTTTGTTTGCATGATGAGCTTGTTCCGCCTGCGCAAACGCGGACTTGTCGGGGCAAGGCTCCTCCATCTTGCGGGCACCAGCCCTCTTGACAAGAAAAAGCACAAGGCTCTTTAGGATGATAAAGCTATAAGAACAGGATAAAGACGATTATTTGAGATTTTTGAAAAAACGGAAATCATTTTGACGATATGGGACGTTTTAATAGACAGGAAGGGGGTGAACCGTATCCAGACAGAATTATTGCTGCGGAAAGCGCAGAGCGGAGATACGGGTGCGCTGGACACTCTGATTGCAGCGTACTACCCACAAATTCTGAACTATTGCCGTTGGCATACAGCAGACGAACAGCAGGCGCAGGATGCAGCACAGGAAACCTTTTTGAAAGCGGTGCGCTGGCTGGATTCCTGTGGTGGATTTCAGGGGTCATTCCGTCCCTTTCTGTACAAAATCGCAAAAAACAGTTGCATTGATCTGAATCGTACCATGGAGCGGACGGAGGTATCGCTGGAAGGTTTACCCGAAGAGCCTGCCTATCAGGAAAGCGGCTTTGCTGCGGCAGAGGAGAAAGCGAACCTGCGAGCGCTGACGGCCCAGCTGGAGCCGGAACAGCGGGAACTGGTATTGCTGCGGTTCGCACAACAGCTTAAATTGCGGGAGATCGCGCAGATCACAGGTCTGCCCCTGCGTACCGTGCAGTCCCGCCTGCGTGCCGCATTGAAAACCTTGAAAATGCAATGGGAAAAGGAGGACTGGAGATGAATCGAGCCTTTGAAAAAGAACTGTCCAGAGCACTGGCGGCAGAGCTTGACACAGCCGCCCCGGAAACGCTGCTGCGCCGCTGCCGGGCGGAACGTGTCGGAAAACAACGGAGTGATTGGCGCGATTTGCTGCACTTCCAGCTCAAATTGCTGGGCTGGAAGGTCTGGGCGCTGGAAGCAATGGCGGCACTGGCGTTGTACAGTGTGGGGCGGGAACTTGCCCTGTGGGAGAAGGCATGGACGGTACGCAATGCACTGTTTGGCCTGAGCACGCTCGCCATGCTGACAGCCCTGCTCGGTCTGCCGTTTTTATACCGGGCAAGTCAATATAAGATGCTTGAACTGGAACGTGCCACATATGCAGGGATCGGTCGTCCGCTGGTGATGCGGTTTTTGCTGCTGCTGGCGGGGGAAACGATCCTGCTGGGAGTGCTGGTACTCAATGTGCGGGCAGCCGTGCCATGGAGCATCGGGCAGCTGCTGGCGGTGCTGACCGTGCCATTTCTGACCGCAAACAATGAGCTGCTTCTGCTGCTGCGCTGGGTGCGCCCGGAATGGATGATGACCGGGGCTGTACCACTGTTTGCAGGGCAGCTGTGTTTGCTGCGGTTCGTGCAATTATCGGAACTGCCGAAAGGTCTGCCGCTGGCGGTGGGCGTACTGGTGCTCTGCATGGTGCTGCAGTGCATCCAGCTTGCCGCCCGGTCAGAATATATTGCAGAAGCCTGAAAGGAGCAAGCCATGGAACTGAAAATTCAGAATATTACAAAGCGATACCGGGATAAAACAGCGGTGGATGATGTGTCCATCACGCTCACGCCGGGTGTGTGGGGGCTGCTGGGGGCGAATGGTGCAGGCAAAACAACCTTAATGCGGATGCTGGCAGGCATTCTGCAGCCCAGCAGTGGACGGATTTTGTGCGATGGTGTGGAGATTGGGACGCTTGGTGCGGCCTACCGGGAAAAGCTGGGCTATCTGCCGCAGGAATTCGGGTTTTACCCGGAATTCACGGTGCAGGACTATCTGGAATATATGGCGGCGCTCAAGGGCCTGCCGCGCACAGAGGCTGCCCGACAGATCGACGCACTGCTGGAGCGGGTAAGCCTGACTGAGGTGCGCCGCAAAAAGATCATAAAACTTTCCGGCGGTATGAAGCGCCGGGTAGGCATCGCACAGGCACTGCTCAACGACCCGGAAATTTTAATTCTAGATGAGCCCACGGCAGGGCTGGACCCCGGAGAACGGGTGCGGTTCCGCAATCTGCTGTCGGAGTTTGCGCAGGAACGGATCGTTCTCATTTCAACGCATATCGTTTCGGATGTGGAATACATTGCGGCCGAAAATGCCGTGATGAAGGCTGGCAAAATCATTGCACAGGACACCACCGAAGGGCTGGTAAAGCAGATCGAAGCCAAAGTCTGGCAGGGGAACATCCCGATGGAACAGCTTGCCCGGTGGGAACACCGGCTGCGGGTAGTGAACCTACGCAACGAGCCGGACGGAACGGTAACATTGCGCTATCTTGCCGATACGCCGCAGCTGCCGGACAGCATCCCGGCGCAGCCCAGACTGGAAGATCTGTATCTGTGGCTTTTCCCAGAGGAAATGGAGGAAGCAAAATGAGCCTGTATCGTTTGGAATTGAAACGTGTATGCAAAACCCGTATGACAGCGATTCTGCTGGCCATTGCGCTGGTGCTGGCTGTGGTCATGGCATATCTGCCGGTGACCTTTATCGGTTGGACGGAACTGGATGCCAACGGAAACGAAGTGCGTTACACGGGTCTGAAAGCAATCCGGAAACGGCAGGAGCAGCAGGTATCCGTTACCATCACGCCGGATGTCATGCAGGAAGCACTGGAAGCCTATCAGCGGGTGTACCGGCAGTATGATGCAAGCTCCATCAACGATATCCCGGTCGAGGTGTTTTATAAAGAACTTGCCCGGTATCAGCCCCTTGTGAATAACGCAAAGGAAGCCTTTGCCGACCCGAAAACCGGTATGGCACCGGGCGTGATGGGGCTGACCGCAGAGGATATGCAGAACTTTTACAGCCAGCTCCCCAAACGGCTGGAATCGGTGATCTGGCTGGAACAAGACGGAAAGCCCGGCTATGAGCAGGCGCAGGCCATTGCACAGAAAAAGTTCGATGCTGTACAAAAACCGTTCACCTATTCATTTGGGGTCAGTTCAGACGCAATGGATTACCAGACCCTGTTGAACTTGCTGCTCACCCTGCTGTGCGCAGTGATTGCAGCCCCGGTGTTTGCGTCGGATGCACAGACCGGGGCGCAGGACATCCAACTGTGCACAAAAAACGGCGGTCTGCGGCTGGCAGCGGCAAAGCTGGCGGCGGCGTTCAGTATCACAGGGGCGGCGTATCTGCTCTGCGGCGTGGTGTGGATCCTGGTCACGAATGCTCTGTTTGGCTGGGAAAGTACCCAAACTTCCGTGCAATGGCTGTTTTCTGTGACCAGCCTGCTGCCGTATACCGTTGGCCAGATGGAGTGGGTCATGCTGGCGGCAAACTTTCTGATCTTCTTTGCGGAGGTGGCCTTTGTGCTGATGGCATCCGTATGGGCCAAGAACAACCTGACCGCTTTGTCTGTGGCACTGATCAGCGTGGTGGCACCGCTGATCGTTTACATGGTCGTGCCGGGCTCCTTTGGAGAATGGCTGTCCACCCTGCTTCCGGCAGGAGGCATTGGGCTTTCCAACGCATTGATGTATAAAATGATCAGTTTTGATTTTCTCTATGCAGGCGGGCATGCCTTCTTTCAGGCCGATGTACTGCTGGCATCGGCACCGGTCAAGATCGTTCTGCTCGTTGGACTGGCAGCATGGGGGTATCTGCGAAAGACCAGGGTGGCTTAAACGGAAACGCTGCCCCAAAAGGTCATCCGATGCATAGAAAACGGCATCCGATGACCTTTTGCGTCTGGAACTCCCTGCCAGGAATCAAAGTGGATGCACAGTGATGTGCAGGAGGACTGGACAATAAAAGAGCGTTGAGTCGTTGGACTTGATGCTCTTTTTTGTTTGTGTACCCCGAAAAATTGATGAACAAAAAGAAAAATTAAAAAAATTCTCTTGAAAGCTGTAACGAAAGAGCGGGAATTGCGTTAATTGGATAGAAACAGTTGATCAGAATGAAAAGCGGAGGTGAAGGTGTTTTATGAAAGGCAAAGAAAACCCATCTCTTATTTTGGCGTTCCATGGGATGCTTGGGCGGAAAAAGCAGACCAGCCTGTTGCTGATCCTGCTGACGATGGTTTTTTCGTTCCTGACAGCAGCCACGATTTATTCTGGCAGCTCTGCCCAGGCGTTGCAGGATACCCGATGCGAACTGTACGGCGAGTGGCAATACCTGAGATTATCGGATACGGACACGGATGCTGCACAGGTGCGGGAGAATCTGCCTGCGTCCGCAAAAGTCAGCACGGCAATTCAGGATGGAATCGTTCTTGGTGCAGACAATGGGCTGGCGGGCGGTATCGGAACCGTAGACAGCGCCTTTGCACAACTGGGGCGTATCGTGCCGATCGGCGGAAACTTTCCTGCACAACCGGATGAGATCGCTATGACGACAACGTTGTTGGATGCGTTGGGCTGTTCCTATGATCTGGGGCAGACGATCACGCTGAAGGTCGCAGACAATGATTATGACCCGTTATCCGGTTCCGGTAAGATCGTGGAACAGACCTATACCCTGTGCGGTGTTCTTCCGGCCTATGACGTCTATTGGAATCTTGGCAGCAACCTGACGGTCAGTGCGGTTGTCGCTGAGCCACTTGCACTGGCGGGGCAAAAATTTCAGACCTTCTACGATTTGAATGCGGACACCGTAGGTACTGCATCGGATGACCCGGATCTCATTGCAAATGAATATGCCTATCCGCAGGAAGATACGGTGTCTTCTTCGTTGACGTTCCTGCTGATGATCGCGATCCTGGTCAGCTTCTTTGCCGTTGCGCAGTATTTTGTGATCGTGCTTCATAAACGAGTGCAGACACTGCATACATTTCAAATCCTTGGCGCAAGAAAACAGGACTTACACCGGATGTGCCTGTGGGAAGCTCTTTTTGCAGGTCTTGCGGCAGTTTTCCTTGGTTTTGCACTTGGGTGTGGTGCTGCCGCCATAGGGCTTGGACTGCAAAAACAGCTTTCGTTCTTTGCGGTTCCTTTTGCATCGTTGATCCTGCTTGCCGTACTATTTTTGGTTGCTGTGCTGTTGGGCGCATTCCTGCCGGCTGTTCTGACCCGCCCAAAGGCAGCACAGAAGAAGGAAAGCAAGGCCAAAAAGTTCCGTTTGGCGCAGCTTCCGCTTGCACCGCAGGTCGGTGTCGGCTGTGCGGTCTTGCTGATCGCAGTCAGCTGCCTTTATGTCGGATGGCGTGTCATGCTGCCGTATGATCTGGATGCGCCGTATGCTTGTCTGTCCATCAAGATGAACGGAAGAACGTCCGGGATGCCATTTTCTTTGAAAGAAGACCTTGCAGCATTGCCCGGTGTGGAAGATGTTTCGGCTGCGATCGACCTGACCGACATCTACAGTATTACTTCGGACAAGATCCAGGGCAGCCAGATGCTCTCCGATATCCGGGTCAAGGACAACGGATTTTATACGGGCGTTCCGAATCTCATGCATAATGCCTCGAATGGGACGCTGAATACGTTCGTTTGCGCCCTGCCGGATGATGAACTGGAACGCATTGCCGAGGATGCAGACGTTCCGGAAAACAGTATGGATGCACTGCTGGCCGGAGATTCTGTTCTGCTCCGGTGGGGAGATTGCTATTATGATCCCGCTGCGGATGAATATTATCAGGGCTTCCAACCGGATGGCAGTACGCCGGTTGAACCGGTCTTCTCGGCCGGTGATAAGCTGAGCATCCAATACCAGCGTTATACCGGGCAGGATGAAGCCGGGAATGATGTTTATCAGACGTATGCCGCCGAGCTGCCCATTGCCGGCATTGTAAAATCTACGGCAGATTACACACTGCTGACAACGGATCGGATCTTCTACAATGGCATGGTTTTTGTCAGCACGGCTCTTTATCATAAAATGTTTGAAGGCGCAGGAAGCTACCATATGGAAAAAGAAGGATACAGCAGCCTGAATGTAAAGCTGGCTGCCGACAATAACTTCTCGCTGCGGCGTTCCATTGCATCCATTGCCACACGCAGAAATGGGATTCTGAGCGCAGACAACTACGATCTGCTCAGCCAAAGCTATACGGAAGGAACGCAAAGTGCATTTCTGGTCGGAATTCTGGCGGTACTTGGTGTTCTTCTGGGCTGCGCTTTGCTGGTCGTCCTGAACCTTTCTGCCTATGAAGTCCAGCAGCAGCGGTTGTCCCTTCTCCTGACGCTGGGCGTTTCCCCGAAAAAACTGGTGTGTTCTTATGCAAAACGGGTGATACCGGTGATCGTTGGAACTACGCTGATCGTCAATATCCTTGTATCGGTGGCAGTTTCGCACATTGTCCCGATTCAAAGCATTCTGGATCTGATCCGGATCCATACAGACGGACGTGTATTTGAATTTCACAGACCTGTGGGAAGTCAGATCCTGGTCAGCATTCTGCTGATGGGATTCTGGCTGGGCGCGGCTTTGCTGCCGGTTTTCTCCTTTATCCGGAAAAAAGCATCGAAGGGGGACATCTTATGAAAGACAAAATTCTGGAAGCTGTGCAAATTTCCAAAACCTATGGCGAGGGCGAAAGTGCGGTGCAGGCATTGAAAGCCAGCGACCTGACGATCTGGAAGGGGGAATTTGCGTCCATCATTGGTTCCAGTGGCAGCGGAAAATCCACTCTTCTGAAGATCCTGGGAGGACTGCTGCCGCCCACGACCGGAAACGTTCTGCTGGATGGGCAGGACATCTATGCAATGAATGCAGAGCAGCTTGCACAGGTGCGGCGGCAAAAAATTGGCTTTATTTTTCAGGACTTCCGGTTGTTCCCGGAGTATACGGTGCGGGACAACATTCTGATTCCATTTTATCTCGACCATCGGACACCGGACGAGCAGATGCTCCGTAAACTGACGGGAATTCTTGGAATTGCAGAGAAACTCGATGCTCGTCCTTCTCAGATTTCGGGTGGACAACAGCAGCGTGTGGCAATCGCCCGCGCACTGATCGTAAAACCGCGCATTGTCTTTGCGGACGAACCGACCGGAAATCTGGACACCAGAACGGGTGAGGACACCATGAAGCTCCTGACAGAATGTGCAGCAGAATTCGGACAGACCCTGATCGTTGTCACCCACAACCCGGAGATCGCGAAGAAAGCGCAGCAGATCATCCGAATCGAGGATGGGTGCATCCTAAAAGGACTTTAAAATCAAGACCCCGCGTGAAAACGCGGGGTCTTGATTTTCTGAACAGGAGATTTTTTATTGTGGCAGAACGCTTCTTTTTACAGGAACAACGTCACGCTTTTACATCCCGTTTCCGCAGCAGGCCCCATGCCAGCAAAAACATCGCTGCCAGCCAGAACGCACAGCTGAGAAAGAACATTCCATAACTTCCGGCCAGCGCGTCCTCGCTTTTGTTGGCATTCATGCCCGCCTGCATCAGGGCGTAGGGCCAGAGCAGGGAAAAGCCTTTGGACCCGGCAAAAATGCCAAGGATGCCGCCCAGCAGCCCCAGGAAGATGGGCACGGCAAAACTGCGGATGACCATGGCCAGCACCAGCTGGGCGGCAATGACAGCCAACGCACCCAGCAGTCCCCGCAGTAAAAACAGAGGTAAGGTGACCGGCGGCAGCCCGGGCAGATGGGCAAATACCTTGCCGCAGAACACATACAGGCAAAAGACGAAGGCGTGGGTCAGCAGTGCCAGCTTTGTCACCACCACAAACTTTGCGGCAAACAGGTCCATCGGGCGCACGGGGCTTGCCATGATGAGGTTCCAGTTGTGCCCCAGATGTTCCAGCCGCCACAGGTAGGCGGCATAGGTGGCGACCATGGCAGGGAAGAAGAGCATGGAATAAAACAGGGTGTGCTGGGTCCACAGGCTATACCAGCCGTCGGTGAGGATCTCGAGATTTTGGAGATAATTGAAGGTGCCGTAGGTGGCGGAAAGAATGGGCAGCACAAAGAACATTGCCCAGATGGGGGATGCGTGGAGTTTGCGGTCCTCCGCAAGAATACAGCGTTTCAGCATGGTTTTATACCTCCTCGTCCTGTACCTTGCGCCACGCAAGGGCAAACAGCACTGCGCCCAGCGCAAGGGTAAAGGCCAGCAGCCCCCAGTTGAAGGGGCGAGTGCCGTAGGTGACGGTGTGGGTAGCCTCGTCCCAGTTTGCCACTTCGTAGGCGCTCAGCGGGATGTAGTACCCAAAGGGCACAAAATAACTGGCAAGCGGCGGCATAAAAGCAGAGAACAGACCCACCAGCGCCCCTACGATGCCCACGCAGAGCGCCGGCAGGGGATTGCCCACCCACAGCATCAGCAGAAATTCGCCAAAGAAGAGCATTGCATCCACAGCCAGCGTGCAGACGAACAGATAGACCAGCTGCCCAGTGGGAAAGGCTTCCGTGTAGCCGTGCACGATGCCCAGCAGGACGGCGGCTCCCATTTCCAGCAGAGTCACCAGCAGAATTTCCAGCAGGCCAAAGGCGGCTTTGCCCGCAAACAGGCTGCGGCGCTCCTGCAGGGTGTAGAGGAGCTTTGGCATACTGCCTTTGACCTCGATCTCCCACAGGCGGCTGGCAAGCACGGCCATCAGCACCGGCATCAGAATGGCCTCGATGACCGGGATGCTGTAAAGCAGGGCGCTATAACCGTTGGCCAGTTCTCCAGGGTCAGAGGGAGCAAGCCCGCCCACCCATAAGATCATGATGAGGGGCACCAGCAGGCAGAGCAGCAGATCGTGCCGCCGGTGCGCCTTCTGAAGTTCAGCATGAAAGGAACGCAGCATCTCAGGCCACCTCCCCGCTGGTCTGGGTCAGGCTGAGGAAGATGTCCTCAAGGCTCTTTGTCTGGGCCGTCAGGCCAACCACACCCACGCCGCTTTCGGCCAGCGTGCTTACCAGTGCCGCCAGTGCTTCGTCCGGCAGGGCGGGCAGTTCCAGCACATCCGGGTGCTGTGCCTGTGTCACCGCCCGGATGCCCTGTCGGTTCAGCACCGCAATGCTTTTGGGAACATCCAGCACCCGCAGCAGGATCCCGCCGCGGCTGTGCTTCTGCAAGGCCTGCAAAGAGCCCTCAAACAGCATCTTTCCGTGGTTCAGGATGCCCACCTGCGTGACCATCTGCTCGATCTCGCCCAATAGGTGGCTGGAGATCAGCACGGTTGCCCCGGTGGTTTCCGGCATGGAGGAAATCAGGCTGCGCATTTCCTGAATGCCGGCCGGGTCCAGACCATTGGTCGGCTCGTCCAGGATCAAAAGTTTAGGACTGCCCAGCAGAGCCATGGCAATGCCGAGCCGCTGCTTCATGCCCAGCGAATACTGCCCCACCTTCCGGTTGGCATCGGCAGTCAGGTGGACGATCTCCAGCACCCGGTCAATGTCCTTGTGGGCAACGCCTTTCAGGTCGGCCACAATGGCCAGATTTTCCCGGGCCGTCAGATGCAGATAGCCGGAGGGGGATTCGATCAGGCTGCCGGTCTGCCGCAGCAGGGGGATGCGGTTTGTTTCGTTCATGGTATGGCCCAGCAGTTCCACGCTGCCGCCGGTGGGGTGCACCAGCCCCAGCAGCATCTTCATGCTGGTGGATTTGCCCGCACCGTTCGGGCCTAAAAAGCCGTAGACGCACCCTTGCGGGACGGTCAGGTTCAGATGATCGACTACGGTGCGGCCGTTGTAGCTTTTGCACAGGTCGTGTGTTTCAATGACAGGTTTCATAGAGGATGCTCCTTTCTCGTTCGCTTGGAACACCCACAGTTTACCTCGGCGGGCTTAAGCTCCGCCGAAGCCTGTCTTAATCTGCGCTTAAATTTTCGCAAAATCCGGACATTTCCGGCCAGAACGTGTTATAGTGGGAACAGAAAATGACCGGAGGAACACCGCGATGAACACGATCCAACAGGCACACATTTTACTTGTAGATGACAACACCGATCTGCTGCGGCTGCTCGAAGAGCAGCTGCGTGGGGCAGGCTATCAGAACATCCGCACTGTGCAGAACTGTGCCGCCGCACAGACTGCTTTTGCAGCCGAGATGCCGGAACTGATGATCCTGGACATCAACCTCCCGGACGGGGACGGGTTTTCGCTGTTTCGTACCCTGCGGGCAAAAGCCGATGTGCCGACCCTGTTCCTCTCTGCACGGGACGCTGATGCCGACCGCTTGTTCGGGCTGGGACTGGGCGCAGACGATTACCTGACCAAGCCATTTCTGATGCAGGAACTGCTTTTGCGGGTGCAGCACCTTTTGCAGCGTGCTTACCGGACCGGGCTTTCCCGGACAAAAGCAGCAATCTTGCAGCTGGGCGACCGGAGCGTGGACCTGCACGATGCCCTTGTGACCCTGCCGGACGGAACCACCCTTGCCCTGACAGCGACCGAGCGGACGCTTTTGCGCAAGCTGGCCGAAAACCGCGGGCATATCGTGACCTACGATGCGCTGTGCGAAGCGGTGTGGGGCGCGGATTATTATGGGTATGAAAACAGTCTGGGTGTTCATATCCGGCATCTGCGGGAAAAGCTGGAACCGGAGCCGGGCAGGCCGCGCTTTCTGCAGACGGTGAGGGGCATCGGGTACAAGCTGGCAAAGGAGGATGCACGATGAAAACCTTTGTGCGGCTCATCCGGCGGTATGTTCTGGCGGCGGTGGGCATCGTTCTGCTGCTGGTGTTTCTGGGCCTTGGGCTGCTGGTGTTTCTGGGCTGGCAGGAAACGACCCATCTGCCGCAGAGGACCTATGCGTCCAGCGAAATTGCGGATGCCATGGTGGAAACTCCGGCGGGGCTTGCCCTTGGCGCAGCGCACACCCCGGAAGAATGGATGGACGGCTATGCATGGGCCATGGTGCTGGACGATACCGGAAATATCCGGTGGAACTATGCCCTGCCGGACGCGCTGAACCATGCCTATACCACCGGAGAAGTGGCAGGGTTTGCCCGCTGGTATCTGGACGATTATCCAGTGTTCTGCTGGGCAGAGGACTATGGCCTGTTCGTCATCGGGCTTGCCAGAGGGAGTTTGTGGAAATATAGCATTTACACCTCGCCGGGGTACATCCTGAGCCTTGCCAAAACCATTCCGCTGGGGTTTGGGCTGCTGTTGCTGCTGGCAGCGATCTGCTGTTTTCTGCTCAGCTGGCAGGGGGCCAAGCGGCTGGAAACGGTGGCTTCCGGGCTGGATGCGCTGGCCGAGGGGCAGACCGTACAGCTGCCTACGGAGGGCTTTGCCGGGGAACTGGCCGAAAAGCTGAACCAGACCAGTGCGCAGCTGCAAACGCGGAACGAACTGCTGGCCCGGCGGGACGATGCCCGCACCCAGTGGATCGCCGGGGTCAGCCACGATGTGCGCACCCCGCTGGCGCTGATCCTGGGCTGGGCGGAGCAGCTGGAGCGGGACGCCGTCCTGCCGGAAACTGCCCGGCAAAAAGCCGGAGGCATCCGCACCCAGAGCGAAAAACTCCGCACCCTAATTGAGGACCTGAACCTGACCAGCAAGCTGGAATATGGAACACAGCCCCTGCGCAAGCAGGAATTTGCGGCGGGGCCGCTGTTCCGGGAGCTGGTGGCGCAGTTCTGCGAAAGTCCACAGGCGGAGACCTGCGAGGTGTCGCTGCAGCAGACCGATGCCGCAGAGCAGGCGAAACTCTGCGTGGACCGCGCCCTGCTGGAACGATTGCTGGAAAACCTGCTGGGCAACAGCATCCGGCATAATTCGGCACCCGTAGAGATCGAGGTGCAGACGAATGTTGCCGGAAATCGCTTCTGCCTGACCGTCGCGGACAATGGCACAGGCTATCCGCCTGCCGTTCTGGCGGCACTGCAAGGCATGCCGCAGAACGAGCAGACCCCGCACATTCTGGGACTTCATGTGGTGGAGCAGATCGCCGCCGCGCATGGCGGCAGGGTGGCGTTCGGGCAGAATGTGCCAACCGGTGCAAAGGCAACGGTGTGGCTGCCCTGCGCTGAAAAAAAGGCCCCTGTTGCTTTTGGTCAGAATGTGGTAAAATAAAACCATCAAGTTACACAGGAGGCGCTTTCATGCTCAAACGTCTGCGCACAGCTCACCCCATTTTGTATTGCATCCTTGCCGAGGTACTGTTCCTCGGCTCCCTGTTTTTGTCCAGTCTGGTGCTGACCGTCGCGCTGGTGGCGGCCGGGGCAGATTTTTCCGGTCTGGATGAATACCTTCTCAGCCTTGTACAGGAGCTGGTGGGGGCAGGGGCGGCCTGGCTGCTGCTGCGCCGCACCGGGCGGCAGGGACTGCTGGGCCGCCGCGGCAGCGGCTTTTGGAACGGTCTGCTGGTGGGGATGTACCCGCTGGCATTCATCTGCTACAGCATATACAGCGCACTGATCTTTGAGCGGCCGGACACGCCGCTGCTCCCGGCGGGGCGCATCCTGAGCTTTCTGGCCTGCATGGCAATGGTGGGCGTGGCGGAGGAATTCCTGTTCCGGGGCGTCATTGCCGAAACGCTGCTGGAACACTTCGGCACCAGCCGGGCCGGTGTCTGGAAAGCCTGCCTGCTGTCCGGCGTGCTGTTCGGCGCGGCCCACCTGACCAACCTGTCCAGCTCGGCACCCTTCGGCGTGCTGATGCAGTGCGCGTTCTCGGCGTCGCTGGGAACGCTGTTTGCGGCCATCTACTTCCGCACCGGCAACCTCTGGGTCACAGTATTCCTGCACGGGGCCATGGACATTGCCTCCATGCTCATCGGCGGGCTGTACGGCACCACGACCCTCTCCGAGAGCGTGAGCGGCTACGACGCCTCCATGCTGCTGACCGTGGTGGTATACCTGCTGCCCGTTGCGTTCCTGCTGCGGAAAAAGAAGCTGCCGGAGGTGCAGCTGTACTGGGGAGCGTACACCCAAAAATGAGGGCAGCAGGCAAAAAAATCCTTGCAATCTGCCCTGTAATCTGGTATACTGTACCTGTTACCGTGGTACGGGGCTGGGAGTATGCCCGCATACCGGGAAAACCGTTTCCCGCCGCTGTTCCATTGGCACATAAAATTTTATAAAGAGGTATAGTACTATGAACAAGCAGGAAGTTATGGCCAAAGTCGCTCTGACCGAGAAGGACACTGGCTCTCCCGAAGTCCAGGTCGCTCTGCTGACCGCTCACATCAACGAGCTGAACGAGCACCTGAAGAAGAACCCCAACGATCACCACAGCCGCCGCGGCCTGATGAAGATGGTCGGCCGTCGCCGCAATCTGCTGGCTTATCTCCAGAAGAAGGACATCGAGCGTTACCGTGCTCTGATCGCAACTCTGGGTCTGCGTAAGTAATTTAAACAGAGGGCAGGTACCGCAATGGTGCCTGCCTTTTGCTTTTGTATACAACTGGCAGCGGCTGCGTATTGCAGCAGTAAATCGAACGCCTGTGCCTGCAGCGGGTACGGACGCTGGATTTATTGCTATGATGCGCGTGTCACCGCCTTTTGGATAGGAAAACAAGTCCGAAAAACAAGGAGGCAAAAACAATGGCAATTGAATTTGGTTCCCGCAAAGAGACCTTTGAAAACTACAAGGTCTACGAAACCATGCTGGCAGGCCGCCCGTTCAAGGTTGAAATGGGCAAGATGTGCGGTCTGTCCAATGCCAGCGCGCTGATCCGTTACGGCGAGACCTGCGTGATGTGCAATGTCGTCATGAGCCCCAAGCCCCGCGAAGGCGTTGACTTCTTCCCGCTGAACGTGGAATACGAGGAGAAGCTCTATGCCGCCGGCCGCATCCCCGGCAGCTTCATGCGCCGTGAGGGCCGCCCCGGTGAGCGCGCCATCCTGACCAGCCGCGTGGTGGACCGCCCCATGCGCCCGCTGTTCCCCAAGGAAATGCGCAATGACGTGTGCATCACCATGACCGTCATGAGCCTGGACCCGGACTGCAGCCCGGAGATCGCCGGTATGATCGGCGCTTCTCTGGTCACTGCTGTGTCGGACATCCCCTGGAACGGCCCCATCGGCGGCGTGCAGGTAGGTCTGGTGGACGGCCAGATCGTGCTGAACCCCACCCAGGAGCAGCGCAAAGTGAGCGACCTGGCCCTGACCGTAGCCGCTACCATGGACAAGATCGTGATGATCGAGGCCGGTGCCAACGAGGTGGACGAGGACACCATGCTGAATGCCATCAAGGCAGCGCATGTGGAGATCAAGAAGATCATCGAGTTCATCAACCGCATCGTGGCCGAGCGCGGCAAGAAGAAGATCGACTTCCAGGTCGTGGGTCTGGACATGGACATGTTCCATGCCATCCAGAACAAGTATCTGGACGACTTCAAGGCCGCGATGGACACCGACGACAAGAACGTGCGTGACGCTGCTCTGCTGCCCATTCTGGACAAGATCGCAGAGGAATACCCGGACCTGTCTGCTGCGGACCTGGATCTGGTGAGCTACAAGATGCAGAAGTTCGTCGTGCGCCGCTGGCTGCTGGACGAGGGCAAGCGTGTGGACGGCCGCGGCATCAACGAGATCCGCCCGCTGGCTGCCGAAGTGGGCATCCTGCCCCGCGTGCACGGTTCCGGTATGTTCACCCGCGGCCAGACCCAGGTGCTGACCACCTGCACCCTGGGCGGCACCAAGGACAACCAGCTCATGGATGACCTGACCGACGAGCAGACCAAGCGCTATATCCACCACTACAACTTCCCGCCGTACTCTGTGGGCGAGGCTCGCGCACCCCGCAGCCCCGGCCGCCGCGAGATCGGCCACGGCGCTCTGGCCGAGCGTGCTCTGGTGCCCGTGCTGCCCTCTCTGGAGGAGTTCCCCTACACCATCCGCTGCGTGTCGGAGGTGCTCTCTTCCAACGGCTCCACCTCGCAGGCTTCCATCTGCGGCTCTACGCTGGCTCTGATGGATGCCGGTGTGCCCATCAAGGCCCCTGTGGCCGGCATTTCCTGCGGCCTGATCACCGAGGGTGACCGCTGGATGACCATGCTGGACATTCAGGGCGTGGAGGACTTCCACGGCGATATGGACTTCAAGGTGGGCGGTACCCGCAAGGGCATTACCGCCATCCAGATGGATATCAAGATCGACGGCCTGACCTACGACATCATTGCCGAGGCCTTCGAGAAGTGCCGCAAGGGCCGCCTGTATATCCTGGACGAGATCATCAAGCCCGTCATCGCCGAGCCGCGCCACGAGCTGAGCCGCTACGCTCCCAAGATGTTCAGCATGATGATCCCCACCGACAAGATCAAGGACGTGATCGGCAAGGGCGGCAAGGTCATCCAGGACATCTGCGCTACCTGCAACTGCAAGATCGACGTGCAGGAAGACGGCCATGTGTTCGTCTCCGCCGTGGATCAGGAGGACGCAAAGCGCGCCATCTTTACCATCAAGACCATTGTGGAGGACCCCGAGATCGGTGCCATCTACAAGGGCAAGGTCACCCGCCTGATGAACTTTGGTGCGTTTGTTGAGATCGCACCGGGTAAGGAAGGTCTGGTGCACATCTCCAAGCTGGACACCAAGCGTGTGGATCGCGTGGAGGATGTGGTCGCTGTGGGCGACGCCATCGTGGTCAAGGTGACCGACATCGACCAGCAGGGCCGCATCAATCTGAGCCGCCGCGACGCCATCCTGGCTCTGGAAGCCAAGCGCGCAGAGCAGGCCCAGCAGTGATCTGATGGGGACCCCGTCAGGCAGACCGTAAGAATATGATGAAAGATCCGCTGTTTCTCCAAAGGAACGGCGGATTTTTTGTGCTGGACGCACTGCGTCTGTGCGCGGTATAATCAGAAAAAAGCGGACAGCATGAAAGGAAGAAAACCCATGGAAGAACATCACATTCCGCAGGCGGTGCAGATCCGCAATGCCCATGTCCACAACCTCAAGAACATTGATGTGGACATCCCACTGCACCAGATCGTGGGCATTGCGGGCGTGTCCGGCTCCGGCAAATCCTCGCTGGCACTGGGCGTGCTGTATGCGGAGGGCTCCCGGCGCTACCTGGATGCCCTGTCCACCTACACCCGCCGCCGGATGACGCAGGCCGCCCGGGCGGGCGTGGACGAGGTGCTGTACGTTCCGGCTGCGCTGGCCCTGCACCAGCGGCCCGGCGTCCCGGGCATCCGCAGCACCTTTGGCACCGGGACCGAGCTGCTCAACAGCCTGCGGCTCATGTACTCCCGTCTGGCCAGCCACCGCTGCCCCAATGGGCATTATCTGGCCCCGTCGCTGCGGGTGGCGGCCGGGAAAGAGCTGCTCTGCCCGGAATGCGGGGCGCAGTTTCTGGCCCCGTCGGCCGAAGAGCTGGCCTTCAACTCGCAGGGGGCCTGCCCGCAGTGCGGCGGCATCGGCACGGTGCGCACGGTGGACCCGGACACGCTGGTGCCGGATGATTCCCTGACCATCGACGAGGGTGCCGTGGCCCCGTGGAACAGCCTGATGTGGTCGCTGATGACCGACATCTGCCGGGAGATGGGCGTGCGCACCAATGTGCCCTTCCGGGACCTGACCGCGCAGGAAAAGGAGATCGTGTTCCACGGTCCGGCGGAGAAAAAGCACATTTTCTATCACAACAAGAATTCCAATCAGGCAGGGGAGCTGGACTTTACCTATTTCAATGCGACCTACACCGTGGAAAACGCGCTGGCCAAGGTCAAGGACGAAAAAGGCATGAAGCGGGTAGAAAAGTTCCTGAAAGAGGACATTTGCCCTGCGTGCCATGGCACCCGCCTTTCGGCAGCGGCCCGCGCCCCCAAGCTGCGGGGCCTCTCGCTGGATGAGGCCTGCCGGATGCCCCTTTCGGAGCTGGTCGGCTGGGTGCAGGGCGTGCCGGACAGCCTACCCGCAGAGATGCGCCCGATGGCGGAAAACATTGTGGAATCCTTCACCGGCCCGGCAAAACGGCTGATGGACCTGGGGCTGGGCTACCTCACGCTGGACCGTGCGGCCTCGACCCTTTCCACCGGAGAGCGCCAGCGCATGCAGCTGGCCCGCGCCGTGCGCAACCGCACCACCGGGGTGCTCTATGTGCTGGACGAACCCAGCATCGGCCTGCATCCCTCCAACGTCGTGGGCCTGACCGGCGTGATGCACGACCTGATCGCGGACGGCAATTCGGTGATCCTGGTGGATCACGACACGCAGATTTTAAAGGAAGCAGACTGGATCGTGGAAATGGGGCCGGAAGCCGGAGCAAAGGGCGGCCATGTGATCGCACAGGGCACCATCCCGGCCATCGAGGCGGACCCGGCGTCCCAGATCGGGCCCTTCCTCTCCGGAAAGGCGGACACCCTGCGGCGAAAGCGCGCATTGGCGGACGCCCTGTTTGCACAGGGAACACTCCATCTTTCCACCGCGCAGCTCCACACGGTGAAGCCGCTGGAGGTAGACCTGCCCAAGGGGCGGCTGACCGTCGTGACCGGCGTGTCCGGCTCCGGCAAGACCACGTTGGTGCTGGAGAGCCTTGTTCCGGCACTGGAAGCCCGCATCGACGGCAAGACACTGCCGCCGCATGTCCGCGCCCTTGACGCGGAGGGCATCGCCCACGTCAAGCTCATTGATGCGACCCCCATCGGGATCAACGTCCGCTCCACCGTTGCCACCTACGCAGGCGTCCACGATGACCTGCGCAGGCTCTTTGCGCGGTCGCCGGACGCAAAGGCACACGGCTACAAAGCCGGAGATTTTTCCTACAACACCGGGTCCCTGCGCTGTCCCGGCTGCGACGGCACCGGCGAGGTGAGCCTGGACGTGCAGTTCCTGCCGGATGTGAACATCCCCTGCCCGGACTGCCGTGGTTCCCGCTATGCCCGGGCGGCCGGACTGGTAAAACTGACCGGCCCGGCGGGGCAGACGGCCTCGCTGCCGGAGCTGATGGACATGGACGTGAACACGGCCATTGATTTTTGCCGGAACATGAAAACGGTCTGCCAGAAGCTGAAGGTCCTGCAGCAGCTGGGCCTTGGCTACCTGACTCTGGGCGAGGAAACGCCCAGCCTTTCCGGCGGCGAAGCCCAGCGTCTGAAGCTGGCCAGCGAGATCGGCCGGACCCAGACCGATTCCGTGTTCGTGTTCGACGAGCCGTCCATCGGCCTGCACCCGCTGGATGTGCAGGTGCTGCTGGGGGTGTTCCAGGCCCTGCTGGACAATGGTGCGACTGTGGTGGTCATCGAGCATGATCTGGACGTCATTCGCAATGCGGACTACATCATCGACATGGGCCCCGGCGGCGGAGATGCCGGCGGGCGGATCGTGGCCTGCGGCACCCCGGAGCAGATCTGTAACGACCCGGCCAGCATCACTGGGCGGTATCTGCGCCGCTGATGGCTGCAGTTTGCTGTTGTGTTTTGCGCCCGGATATGCTATCATCGGGCCAGAAGCAATGCGAGGAGGAGTTTTCTATGATCCAATTTGGCCTGCGTCTGCACGACGCCGAAAAGCTGCCCCTGGAGCAGGTGCTCCCGCTGGTGCGTCAGCGGGGTTTCACCTGTGCTCACCTGGCCCTGAGCAAATCCCTCAAGGAGGTGCCCAACACGCCGAGCGCCCTCACCCCCGGTTACGCCGCCTATCTGCGCCGCCTGTTTGCCCAGCACGGCATTGACATTGCCGTGCTGGGCAACTACCTCAACCTGGCCCACCCGGACGAGGACGCTCTGCACGCCATTCAGGAAAAATACTACGCCCACATCCGCTTTGCCAGCCTGCTGGGCTGCGGCATGGTGGGCACCGAGACCGGTGCACCCAACGCGGAGTACAAGTTCTGCCCGGAGTGCCGCAGTGACGCGGCCCTTGCCACCTTTATCAGGAACTTCAAGCCGGTGGTGCGCTGCGCCGAGCAGTACGGTGTGACCATTGCCATCGAGCCGGTGGTCAAGCACATCGTGTACGATGCCAAGCGTGCCCGCACCGTGCTGGACGAGATCGGCAGCCCCAACCTGCAGATCCTGCTGGACCCGGTGAACCTGCTGAATATGGAAAACGTGGACGCCCGCGAGGAGGTGTTCGCCGAGGCCATCGAGCTGCTGGGCAAGGATGTGGCCATGATCCACTTCAAGGACTTCCTGCGCAAGGACGCCGGCGGGCAGCTGGCCGCCACCGGTGCCGGGCAGGGCGGCATGGGCGATTACCGCACCATCCTGCGCTTTGCCAAGCAGGAAAAGCCCTGGGTGTTCGCCACACTGGAAAACACCACGCCGGAGAATTCGGTCCAGTGCCTGCAATACCTGCAAAAGCAGTACGACGCGTGCTGAATCTGCCCCAATCACAAAAGGGTCTGCTGCCGGAAATGGCAGCAGACCCTTTTGTGATCTTTTGTGATAGAGAAATCAATCCAGATCCAGTTTGTTCTTCATCAGCCAGTTGGTGGCGGCAAAGTAGATACCGCACAGCACCGCATCGGCCAGCAGGGAAACCAGCACGGCGCGGAGATAGGTCTGGAGATAGGTCTGGTTCACTGCCACCTGCCAGGTGACGTCGCCGATGGCCGTGGAAGTCACCACCGTGCCCAGGTCAACGTTATCGCTGGCGTAGGGCAGCAGGGCCAAAAGACGGTTCTGCAGGACGTTCAGACCCACAAAGGCCGCGATGCCCACCAGCGCAAAATGCTGCTTGAACTGATGCCCGATCATGCAGGCGGTGTACAGGCACAGGATGGAGCAGACCAGCGTGGCCAGCCACTCGATGGCTGTGAGCAGCAGCATGAATCCGCTGACATTCAGAACGCGCTGCAGAATATCTGCCAGCTGCCGGAAGTCGCGCACGGCACCGGCCCAGTCCGAGAAGATGCCGTTGACGTTCAGCATCCCGCACAGGAAGAATACACCGAGGGAAAGCGCGATGACCAGGATGCTGCACAGCAGCCACACCATGCTGGAGATGAGCTTGGACAGGATGAGCTGCGCCGGGGTGACCGGCAGGGTGTGCATCAGATAACCCTCGCGCCCCAGCAGGTTGCGGGTGAACCGCTGGATGATGGTGAGCGCGGTGATGACTGCAATGGCGACACACAGCATCAGGTAAACGATCGTGACGACGACGATGGGAAAATCAGAAACCAGTGCCGGAAAGCGGAAGAACGCCCCCAGCAGTGCAGCAGCAGCCAGAATGGCCAGATACAGTCCGCCGTAAATGCGGCAGGTGGCCTTGAACTCATACTTTAAAAGTTTGCTCAGCATTTGAATACCTCCCGGAAATATGCATCCACGCTCATGCCCTCAGTCTCGCGGAGCTCCTCCACGCTGCGATGGGCGAACACCCGGCCGTCCTTCAGGAAGATGGCCTCGTCCAGCACCGGCTCGATGTCCCCGATGAGGTGGGTGGACAGGATGACCGTTGCGTCCTTGCTGTAGTTGCTGATGATGGTGTGCAGGATGTAGTCGCGGGCGGCGGGGTCCACGCCGCCGATGGGCTCATCCAGCAGGTAAAGCCGGGCCGCGCGGCTCATGGCCAGGATGAGCTGCACTTTTTCCTTGTTGCCCTTGGAGAGGGTCCTGAGCTTTGCGGTGCGGGCAATGTGCAGGGTGTCCAGCATCTCAAAGGCCTTGGCGGGGTCAAAGTCGGCGTAAAAATCCGTGAACATGCCCACCAGCTGCTCTACCTGCATCCAGTCGGGCAGCCAGTCGGCGTCCGGCAGGTAGGAAACAAGGGCCTTGGTGTCCGGGCCGGGGGCCATGCCGGCTACCTTGATGCTGCCGGACGTGGGCTGCAGCAGGCCGTTGGCCAGCTTGATGAGGGTGGTCTTGCCGCTGCCGTTGGGGCCCAGCAGGCCCACGATGCGGCCAAAATTCACATGCAGATCCACGCCGTCCAGCGCGGTCTTGTCTTTGTCGTAGCACTTGGTCAGTGCTTCACAGGTCAGAATCTCACTCATTGTGCATCCTCCTTGGTGGTGTCCAGCTGCTCCAGCAGGGCAGCCGCGCGTGCAGGGCTGTAGCCGATGCCGCGCATCTTGACCAGAAATTCTTCCGCCAGTTTCCGGGCGGCTTCGGTCCGAAGCTGTTCGATCAATTCGGTGTCCTCCGTAACATAGCGGCCTGAGGTGCGTTCGGTGCGCACCAGACCTTCGGTTTCCAGCTGGGCCAGGGCCCGCTGCATGGTGTTGGGATTGACCCCGGCGGCTGCGGCAAGGTCCCGCACCGAGTCCAGGTGCCCGCCGGGCGGGTAGGTGCCTGCCAGGATGCGGGCCTTGAGCCGTTCCACCAGCTGTGCATAGATCGGGCGGCTGGAATCAAACTGTTCCGACATACTGTTGTCTCCTTGTGTTGCTGTATTAAGCGCTTGATACAATAATACACGATCTGCCCCGCTTGTCAAGCCCTTTTGGCAAAAAAAGAAGAGCTGCTGCGAAAAAATACGCAGCAGCTCTGAAAATCAGAACAAATTTACTCCAGCACCAGCAACAGGCTCATCTTGAACTTGCCCTGTGCGGTCACACTGTGCAGGCCGTTCTTGTCAAAACGGAAGCTCTGGCCTGCGGTCAGCTCGTAGTCCTGGCCCTCGTAGCCGATGATGGCCTTGCCCTCCAGTGCGGTCAGGATGGCGTTGCCGGGAGCACGGTGCGGGGTCAGGCCGGTGCCCTCGTCAAAGGCCATCAGCACGAATTTCATGTTGTCGGTGTGAGCCAGGTCCAGGTTGGCGATGCTGCCCTCTTCGTAAGAGATCAGGTCCTTCAGTTCGGTGGCTGCGCCTGCTTTGAGGATGCTGTTCATCGTAAGGTTCTCCTTTTTGATGATGATTTCGGTATAGATAAGGCCGTTGTCGGTGCGGGTGCCGCACAGCGTTCCGGGCGGCACCCAGAGCAGCTGGCCGGGGTGCATGGGGACGTCGTGGGCGTCGCTGCCCAGAACAAAGGTCCCGCTGCCCTCACCGCCCAGATACAGGGTGGTGCAGTCGTAGAACTCCGGGGTGATGGAGGTGCCTGCACCCAGCGAAAACCAGGTGACGGGCACCTCCCGCCCGAGCTGTGCCGGGCGGGAAACGGTCATGGCCGGGCGGATGGGCCGCACCTGCGAGGGGGCGAAGGGCTGGTTGAACATAAAACGGACTCCTTGTGTGGGAAGTGGAGCCGCCAATTCCGCTGCGGCAGCGGGGTGGACGGCTTATTTTTTATAGTATACCCCTTTTGTAGGGTGAAATCCGTGGTTATAACCACGGAATATGAAAAATAGCACGATTCCTTCAAAACGATGCAATCTGTCCAGAAAAAATGAGGATGATATCAAAAGTTACAGAGATTTCATACAATTCTGCATTGCAAATTTTTTGACGATGTGCTATGCTGAAAAGCAGAGAATCGCCGCCGGAACCGGCGGCGCAAATGAGTTTGGAGGATTTGACTTATGGCTGATCGCATCGTTCTGAATACCATTTCCTACCATGGCCATGGTGCCATCGAGAACATTGTGCCGGAGCTCACCGCCCGCGGCTACAAAAAGGCCTTCGTCTGCTCGGACCCCGACCTGATCAAGTTCGGCGTCACCAAGAAGGTCACCGACCTGCTGGACGCCGCAAACTTTGCCTACAGCGTGTACAGTGAGATCAAGCCCAACCCCACCATTGCCAATGTGCAGGACGGTGTGGCCGCTTTCAAGGCTGCCGAAGCAGACTGCATCGTGACCATCGGCGGCGGCTCCTCCATGGACACGGCCAAGGCCATCGGCATCATCATCAACAACCCGGAGTTTGCAGACGTCCGCTCTCTGGAGGGTGTGGCTCCCACCAAGAAGCACGCCGTGTTCACCATCGCGGTGCCCACCACTGCCGGTACGGCTGCTGAGGTCACCATCAACTACGTCATCACCGATGTGGAGAAGAAGCGCAAGTTCGTCTGCGTGGACACCAACGACATCCCGGAGATCGCCGTGGTGGACCCCGATATGATGTCCTCCATGCCCAAGGGCCTGACCGCTGCCACCGGTATGGACGCACTGACCCATGCCATTGAGGGTTATATCACCAAGGGCCACTGCACGATCTCCGACATGTTCCATCTGGAAGCCATCAAGCTCATCAGCGAGAACCTGCGCGGTGCCGTGCAGAACACCCCGGAAGGCCGTGAGGGCATGGCTCTGGGCCAGTACATCGCCGGTATGGGCTTCTCCAACGTGGGCCTGGGCATCGTGCACTCCATGGCACACGGCCTGTCCGCCCTGTATGATACCCCTCACGGCGTGGCCTGCGCCATCCTGCTGCCGGTGGGCCTGGAATACAACAAGACCGTCGCCGGTGAGCGCTACCGTGCCGTCGGCAAGGCCATGGGCGTGAAGGGCATCGACGAGATGAACGACGCCGAGGCAGCCGATGCCACCATCGCCGCCGTCAAGCAGCTGAGCGCCGATGTGGGCATCCCCACAAACCTGCACGGCATCCTGAAGGAAGAGGACATCCAGTTCCTGGCCGAGTCCGCTTATGCCGACGCCTGCCGCCCTGGCAACCCGCGTGACACCAGCGTGGAAGAGATCGTGGAGCTGTACAAGAGCCAGCTGTAACCCTACAGCCTGAACCATCCGCGTAAACCAAAGGCCCCGCACCGTTCCGTTCGGAACCGGTGCGGGGCCTTTTGGATGATGCACTGCCGCAAAACTTATTCGGCTGCGCGGGACTGCTCCACAAAAGCGGCGATCTTGTCCACCTGGATCTCGGCCACGGCACGGCCGGTGTCGTACACGCGGCGCAGCTGGGCGGGGTCACGCTCCATGGAGCCGATCTCCAGCGGGATCGGCGGCCGGATGACAAAGGCCTGGCCGGTCTGCTCCAGCATGGCCACATGTTCCAGTGTCTCGTTGTAGCGCTCGTGGCGGTCGGCCACGGCCTCCACAAAGGCGGGGTAGCGCAGGTAGCGCGCCCGGATGGCGGGCAGCATCTTGTTTTTCTTTTTCACAAAGTCCTTGGGCTGGGTCAGCACGATGAGGTTGCGCTTGTAGCCGATGGACTCAAAGAAGCGCACCGGGATGGAATCTGCAACGCCGCCGTCCAGCAGCTGGTAGTGGCCGATCTTCACGATCTTTGCGGCCAGCGGCATGGAGGACGACGCCTGCATCCACTGGATGTCCTCGGCGTCGCCGGTGCGGCACTTGTGGTAGATGGGGTCGCCGGTGCGCACATCGGTGCACACCAAAAAAAAGTCCATGGGATCTTCCCGAAAGGTTTTGGCGTCAAACGGATCCAGCTTTTCCGGCACGGTGTGATAGCAGAACTGCTCGCTGTACAGGTTGCCGGTGCGCAGCAGGTTGCCAAAGCTGGCGTAGCGCTTATCTTTGCAGTATTCGGTGCTGTAGCGGATGGTGCGCCCGATCTGGTGCGACTTATAGTTGCAGCCGAACACGGCCCCCGCCGAAACACCGATGGCACCGTCCACCGTAATGCCGTGCTCCATCAGCACATCCAGAACACCGGCGGTGAACATGCCGCGCATAGCCCCGCCTTCCAGTACAAGTCCCGTTTTCATAACCGTTCTCCCTCTCCTCCGATCGGCATACAGGCACCGGTCTTTCTTCCAAGTATACTCAAAAATCAGCAAAGCACAAGAGCGCCGAAAGCCAAAAATTACAGAACTGTTTTGCGGAGTTTCGGTGCTTTTTGCCATAGGCATGCTTTTGGAAAAAGCCCACGCAGATGCAGCCTGGATTTTTTCAAATTTGGGCACAAAGCCACTTGCCAAAGGCAGGCACTTCCGTTATACTAGGTAAAATACATACAGGTTGCGGGCACAGCTTTGTGCCCCGGAATGGAAAAAGGCTGGAGGACAAAGACTGCTTATGAAGATGCTGGAAGATCGGATCCGCGCAGACGGCATTGTGCGCGAAGGAAATGTGCTCAAGGTGGACAGCTTCATCAACCACCAGATGGATATCCCGCTGTTCCGCGAGATGGCCCGGGAGTGGAAGCGCCTGTTTGCGGGCAAGCCCATCAACAAGGTGCTCACCATCGAGGCCAGCGGCATCGGCATTGCCGCCATTGTGGCCAGTGAGTTCAACGTGCCGGTGGTGTTTGCCAAAAAGTCCATGAGCATCAATCTGGACTACAACAACTACGAGACCAAGATCCAGTCCTTCACCCACAAAAAGATCTACAACGTCATCGTGTCCAAAAAGTTCCTCACCGCAGAGGATCATGTGCTGATCATCGACGATTTCCTGGCCAACGGCTGTGCCCTGATGGGCCTGCTGGAGCTGGCACAGGAGGCCGGTGCCACCGTGGAAGGCATCGGCATCGCCGTGGAAAAAGGCTTCCAGCAGGGCGGTGAGCTCATCCGCAGCAAGGGCATCCAGCTGGAGAGCCTTGCCATCGTGGAATCCATGAACAGCGAGACCGGCGAGATCGTGTTCCGCGAGCAGCCCCATCAGAACTGAAACTCCTTCCGTCATCGCGGAAGCGATGCCACCTCCCTCAATGAGGGAGGTTTTTTTGCTGTTTTAGGTGGCTCGCCCTCTCAGGCGCTATCGCGCCAGCTCCCCCAGAGGGGGAGCCAAGAGCCTGACCGTAACGCTTCTTGCCTCTCCCTTTGGGAGAGGTGACATTGCGTGAGCAATGGCGGAGAGGGCGAGGCAGTGAACCCTTTTTATGTCCCATCCGAACTGTCCCCGTCTGCCGGCAGGGCAGTGGTCTGCTCGGCGGGGACGTCTGCGGCGGCGCGGGGCACGCCTTTGTACACCAGCGTTTGTTCCAACACCTCGGCACACACCGGGGCCGAAAGGCTGCCGCCGGCGGTGGTCCAGCTGTGGGGTTCATCCAGGCAGACCAGACACAGAAACTGCGGGTCGTCGATGGGCGCCACGGCCACAAAGCTGGCAATGCGGGCTTTTTCGTCGGCGCTGTCCAGCTTCTGGCTGGTGCCGCTCTTGCCGCCCACCCGGTAGCCGGAGATCTGCGCGTTGCGTCCGCCGCCGTACAGAACAACGGCTTCCATCATCTCCCGCATGACGGCGGAAGTCTCCGGCTGGATCACCTGCTGTTTGCACACGGGGTCCCGGTGTTCCAGCACCGTGCCGTCCGGGGCCAGAATGTCCGATACAAGGTAGGGCTGCATCCGTTTTCCGCCGTTGACCACTGCGCACACGGCGGCGGCCATTTCCAGATAGGAGATCTTGCTGCTTTGCCCGAAGGCGCAGGAGGCCAGCTCCACCGGCCCCATACGGTCGGCGGTGTAGTACAGGCTCTTTTTCGGTTCGGCGGGCAGGTCGATGCCGGTGGGCTCCCGCAGGCCGAAGGCGGCAAAGTAATCGCAGAAGGCCTCCTTGCCAAGCCGCGCTCCGATCTGGATAAAGCTCTGGTTGCAGGAATTTTCCAGCGCCTGCGTCACGGTCTGGGTCCCGTGGCGCTTGTGATTGGCGCAGTGGAACCGGGTGCCCGCCACCGAGATGGACTCCCCGCAATAAAAGCTGGAGTTCCGGGTGATGGCTCCGGCGTCCAGCGCGGCCGCGCAGGTGATGAGCTTGAACACGCTGCCCGGTTCGTACAGGTCGCTCACGGCCTTGTTGCGCCACTGGGTCTGCTGGGCCAGCTGCAGGGCGGCCGCCCGCTGCTCCCCAGAGAGGGCATCTACGGCGGCGCGGGCAGCTTCGTCGTAGAGGATGCGCGGCTGGTTGGGGTCGTAGGCCGGGGTGGTGGACATGGCCAGCACGGCCCCGGTGTTCACGTCCAGCACGATGCCCACGGCACGGGCGGCCACATGGTGTTCCTGTACGGCGTAATTCAACGCATTTTCGAGATAATGTTGAATGTTGGCGTCAATGGTCAGCCGCAGGCTGCTGCCCTCCACCGGGAACTGCTCGGTCTCGTAGCTCTGCTCCAGCGTATAGCCCCAGGCGTTCACGGCGGTGAGCACCACGCCGTTCTGCCCGGTGAGCTGCTCGTTGTATTCCAGCTCCAGCCCGCTCACTCCGGCGTTGTCCACATTGGTAAAGCCCAGCACCGACGCCAGAAACTCCCCCTGCGGGTACCAGCGCTTGCTGTCCTGATTGATACGGATGCCGGTGATGCCGTTTTCCTCGCAGAAATCCCGCACGGCATCCGCCATGGAACGCTCCACCCGGTAGCGCAGCAGACAGTCGTTGGAGGCGCGGTCCCGGAACTTTTCCAGCAGGGCGGCTTCGTCCAGCTCCAAAATCTGCGCAAGACCGTGGGCGGCCAGCTCCAGTTTGTCGGCGGGCATCTCCCGCGGGCTGGCCCGCAGGGTCCAGCAGCTGCTGTTGGCCGCCAGCAACACGCCGTCGGCACTGTAGATGCGGCCCCGGTCGGCGGGCACCACGGTGTCCCGCAGCTGCTGCCCCAGTGCCCGCCGGGTGTACCAGTCCCCGGCGGCCAGCTGCAGCCAGTAGAGCCGGGCGATAAGCCCTGCAAAGCAGATGCCGCACAAAAGCAGCGCCACCAGCCGGGCACGGGCGCGGAACGCCTGCTCCGGCAGGGTGCGCAGGGGTTCGGGCCGGGACATGGCAGCACCTCCTTTTCCGGCTCAGTTTATGCGGGCAGGGCCTGCAGCTATGACTAACAGCCCGGCGGCCTGCGTACAATAGACCAAAAGGACTGCCGGAGGTGATGAGGATGCACAGGGCCGCTGTGCCTGCCCGGGCCCGGCGCGGACTGCTGCGTCCGCTGCCCGCCATGGACCTGCCCTTTCTGATCCTGGTGCTTACGCTGGTGGGCTTTGGGCTGGTAATGCTGTACAGTGCCAGCAGCGCGGTGGCGCTGTACCGGCGGGGCGATGCCTGGGCCTATGTGCGGCCGCAGCTGCTGTATGCGTCCATGGGCATCGGGGCCATGTGGGCGGCCAGCCGGGTGGATTACCACATCTATCACAAACTGGCCTGGCCGCTGCTGGCCCTCTCGCTGGTGCTGCTGGTCGTGGTGCTGTTCATGCCGGAATACAACGGCTGCAAGCGCTGGCTGGTGCTGCCGGGGCTGGGCACTCTGCAGCCCAGCGAGATCGCCAAATTTGCGGTGGTGCTGGTGTTTGCCCACATCATCTCCCTCAACCACAGCCGGATGGAGAGCTTTGCGGTGGGGGTGGTACCCTTTGCGCTGGTACTGGGCGCGGTGGCGGTGCTCATGCTGCTGGAGCCGCACCTGTCCGGCACGGTGCTGATCCTGGGCATCGGGGCAGTGCTCATGTTCGTGGGCGGCACCGGGCTGCGGTGGTTCGTGCTGGCCGGTGTGGGCGGAGCGGGTGCCATCGGGGCGGCCATCGTCATCATGCCGGATCTGGTGCCTTATGCGGCCAGCCGCCTGAGCTCCTGGCTAGACCCCTTTGCCGACCCGCTGGGCGACGGCCACCAGACCATCCAGAGCCTGTACGCCATCGGCTCCGGCGGGGCCGTGGGGCTGGGGCTGGGCAACAGCCGCCAGAAGCACCTGTTCGTGCCGGAACCCCAGAACGACTTCATCTTTTCCATCCTGTGCGAGGAGCTGGGGTTTGTGGGGGCCTGCGCGGTGATCTTGCTGTTCAGTCTGCTGCTGCTGCGGGGCGTCACGCTGGCGGCCCACGCGCCGGACCGCTTCGGGGCACTGCTGGTGGTGGGGTTCGTGGTGCAGGTGGCCTTGCAGGCGGTGCTGAACATCGCCGTGGTCACCAACACCATCCCGAACACCGGCATCAGCCTGCCCTTCTTTTCCTCCGGCGGCACCAGCCTGATGATGCTACTGGGCGAGATGGGCATCGTGCTGTCCGTCTCCCGCGGGGAAACGTAAAGGCGGCCATTTCTGCCGCAAAATGGGATGTTTGCCCCGCAAAAGACGCAAAAAACAGACAAACGACCGGACAAATGCGTTTTGCGGTGTCCGGGTACAAAACAGGGAACCGACGGCCCTCGTTCTGCATACCATGGGGTATCTTTGGCAGAACGGGGGTCTTTGCATGGCAGGGGATTACATCATCACGGGCGGGCGGCCGCTGAATGGAACGGTACGGGTCCCGGCGGCCAAGAACAGTGTGCTGCCGCTGCTGGCAGCGTCCCTGCTGTGCAGCGGGCCAGTGCGGCTGTGCGGGGTGCCGGAGCTGGCCGATGTGGCCGAGAGCCTTGCCCTGCTGCGCAGTGCAGGCTGCACAGCGGAGCGGCAGGGGGCGGATGTACGGGTGGACGGGGTGCCCGGCAGCGGGACGCTGGCGGCAGGCCCGGCGGGCCGGATGCGGGCATCCATCCTGTTCTGCGCCCCGCTGCTGGCCCGGCTGGGCCGGGCACAGACCGTGCTGCCCGGGGGCTGCCGCATCGGAGCGCGGCCCATTGATCTGCATCTGGCGGGCCTTGTGCAGATGGGAGCCTGCCCGCAGCTGGAAGGCGAACGCCTGCTGCTCACGGCTCCGGCGGGGCTGCACGGAGCGGACATCACCCTGCGGGTCCCCAGCGTGGGGGCCACCGAGACCCTGCTGCTGGCGGCGGCGCTGGCACAGGGGGAGACGACCCTGCGGGGTGCGGCCCGGGAGCCGGAGATCGAAGATCTGGCGGCATTCCTGAACCGGTGCGGCGGCCGGGTGCAGGGCGCGGGCACCGGCACGGTGCGGGTGCAGGGGGTGCGGCGGCTGCACGGATGCAGCTTTGCGCCCCTGCCGGACCGGATCACGGCAGCCACCTTTGCCTGTGCCTGCGCAGCGGCTGGGGGACGGGTGGAGCTGGCAGGCTGCGCGCCCCGGCTGTATGCGCCGGTGCTGGAAATTCTGGAACAAATGGGGTGCGGCATTGTGCGCCGGAGCGATGCTGCCGTTATTACCCGGTTCGGGCGGCTGTACGGGCCGGGGCGGGTGTTCACCGGGGCATATCCGGCGCTGGCCACCGACGCGGCCCCGCTGCTGGCGGCGGTGCTGCTCTGCGCGGAGGGACCCGGCAGCATCGAGGATGTGATCTTTGAGCGGCGGTTCGGCTGCGCGGCAGGCTTTGCGGCGCTGGGCGGCCGGGTGCGGGTGGAGGGCCGCACCCTGTACGCGGAACCCGGCGGCACCCTGCAGGGAACAGTGCTGGAAGCGCCCGACCTGCGGGGCGGGGCAGCGCTGGTGATCGCGGCGCTGGCGGCACAGGGCAGCAGCCGCATCACCCATACGGAGTTCATTGACCGCGGCTATGCCGATTTTGCACAGAAACTGACGGCTCTGGGTGGGCAAATTGCACGAGAAACCCCGCACGGGGCAGACTGCCCGAAAAAAAGAACTTCAAAAACGTAAATTTGACTTGCATTCACGGCAAAAAGATGATACGATACAGTTATATAAGTGTAGGTTGATATTTCTGTGCGTTCTGCACAGTTCTACGATAAAATCCGGATGGAGGACAAAGTTATGGCATTGATGCTCGATGAAGAAATGGACGAAAATGTTACGACGATCAAGGTGATCGGTGTTGGCGGCGGCGGCGGCAACGCCGTGAACCGCATGGTCAGCGATGGTCTGCAGGGCGTGGAGTTCATTGCGATGAACACGGACCAGCAGGCGCTGGCCAAGAACCATGCCACCGTCAAGGTCCAGCTGGGCTCCAAGCTCACCAAGGGCCGCGGCGCAGGTGCCGACCCTGAGATCGGCCAGCGTGCCGCTGAAGAAAGCAAGGACGAGATCGCAAACGCGCTCAAGGGCTCCCAGATGGTGTTCATCACCGCCGGTATGGGCGGCGGCACCGGCACCGGTGCGGCTCCTGTGGTGGCTGAGGTGGCACACGACCTGGGCATCCTGACCGTGGGCATCGTCACCAAGCCCTTCTCTTTTGAGGGCAAGCGCAAGATGGGCCTGGCTGAGCAGGGCATTGCCAACCTGCTGATGCATGTGGACAGCCTGATCGTGATCCCGAATGAGCGCCTGAAGATGATCAGCCAGGAGAAAATCACCCTGATGAACGCCTTCCAGGCTGCCGACAACGTGCTGCGTCAGGGCGTCGAGTCCATTTCCGCCCTGATCAACGTGCCCGCCTTCATCAATCTGGACTTCGCCGACGTGCGCTCCATCATGAAGGATGCCGGTTACGCACACATGGGCGTGGGCAGCGCCAAGGGTGCCGGCAAGGCCGAGAACGCCGCCAAGGCTGCCATTTCCAGCCCGCTGCTGGAGACCAGCATTGCCGGTGCACACGGTGTTATCATCAACATCACTTCCAGCCCCGACATCGGCCTGGAGGACGTGGAGACCGCAGCCGGCCTCATCACCCAGAGCGCTCATCCGGATGCGAACATCATCTGGGGTACTGCGTTTGACGAGAACCTGTCCGACGAGATGCGCGTGACCGTCGTTGCTACCGGCTTCGACAACAAGAGTGCCAGCGACCTGCGCAGCAGCATCAACAACGCCATGGGCGGTGCCCAGTCGGTGCCGTCGGCAGTGTTCAGCAGCGATACCGGCAGCGCAGCCACTGCTGCTGCTCCGGCAGCAGCCCCGGCCGCTCCGGCAGCTGCCGCAAAGCCCGTGGAAGAGGAAAGCAGCGACAACCGTTACTACGACGAGCTGCTGGCCATCCTGAACAAGCGGAAGTAAGGCTGGCAAATAATAAAAACGCATCGTGGCACAGCGCCCGTGAGGAGGGCGGGTCTCTTGCGCGCAAGCGGAGGGAGGCAATGCAATGCTGAAACAGGACGTTCCGCTGCGGACCGGATGGTTCGGGTACCGGAAACTGGATGTTGAAAATTGTATTGCGCACATCCGCGCAGCGTATGCGGCAGAACTCCGCCTTGCCCGGCAGACGCAGCAGGGAATGGAGGAGACCATGGCGCAACTCAGGCAGGAGAACAAAGCTCTGCGGCAGCGCTTTGCCCAGCAGGCGGCGGCGCAGGCCGCAGCATCGGTGCGGGCAGAGGGCAGCGACAAACTGCAGCAGCTGACCCGCAAGCTGGAAGCGGCCCACGCCGAGATCCGCCGCTACCAGACCCGGCTGTTTGCCTGCGAGCGCCAGATGATCGCTCTGCGGCGGGAAAATGCCGACCTCGAAGCGGCCTGTGAGCAGGCCCGGGAGGAGCTGCAGATGGCCGTGGCCCGTGCCGAAAAGGCAGAGCAGCAGGCTGCCCGGACGCCTGCCTGTCCGGAAGTGCCGGTGCAGGCCCCGACGCCGAAACCGCCCGAAGAAGCTGTGGCCTGCTGTGCAAGACCGGCCGCACAGCCTGCGGCGCAGCCGGAACCCGTGTGGCAGCCGGAAACGGAGCTGGAGAAGCTTTCGGTGGAGCTGCTGCGCCGGTTTGATGAAATGATGCAAGAATGATTCGACAAGCTGCTGCGCCGGCATGGGCTGGTGCAGCAGCTTTTTGTGTGAACAGGGGATTTTTGCTGCGGCAAGGCAGCACATTGCCAGATGGGGATGGCGAGGAGCAAGGCACATGAATGTGAAACAGAAGATCCTGATCGCAGACGATTCTGAGATCAACCGCGCGCTGCTGATGGAGATCCTGGGCGACGGGTATGAGTATCTGGAAGCGGAAAACGGTGTCCGGGCGGTGGAGCTTTTGCGCGAGCACACGGACATCGCACTGGTGCTGCTGGACATCATGATGCCGCAGATGGACGGCTTTGACGTGCTGAAGGTCATGCGCTGCTATTCCTGGCTGGACGAGATCCCGGTGATCATGATCTCGGCGGCAAAGGACACGGCCAACATCGAGCGTGCCTACGACCTGGGTGTGGCCGACTACATGCGCCGCCCCTTTGAGCGGGTCATGGTGCTGCGCCAGGTGCAGAACGTGCTCATGCTGTATGCCAAGCAGAAGCGCCTGACCCGGCTGGTGACCGATCAGGTGTACGAAAAAGAGCACAACAGCGTGCTGATGATCAGCATCCTGAGCCATGTGGTGGAGTTCCGCAACAGCGAGAGCGGCCTGCATGTGCTGCACATCCGCACCCTGACTGACCTATTGCTGCACCAGCTGGTGAACAAGACCGACCGCTACCAGCTGGACGAGAGCGACATTTCGCTCATCAGCACGGCATCGGCCCTGCACGACCTGGGCAAGATCGTGATCCCCACCGAGATCCTCAACAAGCCCGGCCGCCTGACCGCCGAAGAATACGCGGTGATCAAGACCCACACGGTGAAGGGTGCCCGCATCCTGCGGGACCTGAGCAACACCATCGGCGAGGAAAACGAGCCCCTGCTGCAGGTGGCCTATGCCATCTGCCGCTGGCACCATGAGCGCTGGGACGGCGGCGGCTACCCGGACAAGCTGAAGGGCGATGCGATCCCCATCGCAGCACAGGTGGTGGCACTGGCAGATGTGTACGACGCCCTGACCAGCGACCGCTGCTATAAACCGGCCTACGACCACGACACGGCCCTGCGCATGATCCTGAACGGCGAGTGCGGGGCCTTCAACCCGCTGCTGCTGGAATGCCTGAATGAGTCGTCGGAGCTGCTGCGGCAGGAGCTGCAGCGCAACGAGTGGGACCGCAGCTTCCACCAGGACACCCACCGCTTGTCGGAGGAGATCCTGCACCGGGAAGCCCTCCCGCGGGAGGACCGCAGCCAGCGGCTGCTCAACCTGGAACGCGAGCGCACCCAGTTCTATGCGGACCAGTGCGGCGGCATCCAGTTCGACTACGACCTGCTCAGCGGCCGGGTGACGGTGACCAACCACTACGCCAGCGCCGCCGAGCGCACCCAGGTGCTGGACTTTGACCATGGCGAAGGGCTGAACTTCCTCTCCCTGAAGGACCGCCGCCGCCTGTTGGAAGCGCTGGAAAAGGCAACTCCGGAGATCCCGCAGGCCAGCTTCCCCGTGGAGGTGCAGACCGGCGGCAGATACCAGCCGCACCGGCTGGTGCTGCGCACCCAGTGGAGCCGCGGCGGGCAGCGCCGCTGTGTGAGCGTGGCGGGCCAGCTGCTGCCGGAGCAGACCGAGGATGCAAAGGCGCAGCCGGATGTGCTGCTGCACAGCTCCGGAGGCTCGATGGCGGCTGTCCTGCAGCAGCTGCAGGGCGTGTTTGACCTGGTGCGTCTGGTGGACCCGGAGCGGGCCAAGGTGCTCACCCTGCACCCGGACGGCACGCTGGAAGAGCAGGCCGGTCACTGCCATGTGGTGTGGAACAAGGCCGGCCGGTGCGAGAACTGCATCTCGGCCAAGGTGTTCACCAGCAAAAAGACCCTGAACAAGATCGAATTCAATGGCGAGGACGCCTATTTTGTGCTGTCGCGCTATGTGGAGAACAACGGCCGCGGCTGCGTGCTGGAAATGGTTTCCAAGCTGTCCAACGGACGCTGGCTGGACATGGGCGGCCGCCGCATGCTGCTGGACCGCAGCGAGGACTTTGACAACAGTGCCTTCATGGATCCGCTCACCGGGGCCTACTCCCGCCGGTACTTTGAAAAGTTCCTGGCCGACAGTGAGCAGATCAACGGTGTGGTGGTCATTGACGTGGACCGCTTCAAGGCCGTGAACGACAGCTACGGCCATCTGGTGGGCGACAAGGCGCTGGAAAGCATCTCTGCGGCGGTGCAGGCCTGCCTGCGGGAGAGCGACATTCTGGTGCGCTACGGCGGCGACGAATTCCTGCTGCTGATGCCGCAGCTGCGGCCGGAAGGGCTGCCGCTGGTGATGGACCGCATCCAGGAAGCGGTGCGGCAGGCCCGGGTGGAGAGCCACCCGGAGATCCGCCTGTCCATCAGCGTGGGCGGTGTGTGCGGCGTGCACCCGCTGCGGGAGGCCATCCGGCAGGCAGATGACCGGATGTACCAGAACAAGGCCCGCAACAAGGAATAAAAAACAGGACCCGGACACGGGGCAGGCACAAAAAGGTGCTGCCGGTATCCGGGTCTTTTTTGGTATCGGGATAAAATATGCTCAGTGCACGGCGCTGGTGCGGTGCTCCATAAGATAGGTGGCTTCCAGATCCGCGATGTGCAGTTTGACGGCAAGGGGGTACTTGTCGTAGGCTTCCGAGATGGCAAAGCAGCCGCCCCGGGCCGCATCGTCAAAGCCGCCCATGTGCCAGCGGATGGCCACGGCCTCTTCCACCTTGAGCTTCATGAAGCGCTCAATGAGGAACACGCTTTTTTCACCGTGGCCGTAGGGAAACAGGTCCTCCACGCTGTAGCTGGGCACCTTTTCCCACTGACCGGTGGTCTCGTTCTTCACGTTGCGGGTGCCGGCCTTGTAGTAGTTGGCCTTGCACAGATCGTGCAGCAATGCGCAGATGGCAAAGCTCTCCTCACTCTCGCCCTCGGTAAAAAAGGTGTCGTGCAGGGCGTGGTAGACGTTCAGGCTGTGCATGCACAGCCCGCCGGTGCAGGCACCGTGGAACCGGGTGGACGCCGGAGCCGAAAAGAAATCGGTCTTGTGGTCCAGCCAGTCCAGCAGCTTTTCGCTGCCGGGGCGGGTGACATGCTGCCGGAAGATCTGCAAAAACTCCTCGCGGTCGGTCATGCTCACAGCTCCATATCTTCCAGGATGCCCTTGAGGATGGCCAGCTCGTCGTGGCTCAGGGAGATGCCCTTGCCCATGCGGGTGCCGTCCGGGGACCAGTCGCGGATGTCGTACTTGGGCTCGCCGTCGTTCCAGCTGATCAGGTTGAGCTGACGCTCCCAGCCGCGGGGACGCTGCGAGAGCACCGCGATGCGCTCGACGACTTCGTATTTGATCTCTGCCATAATGCAAAACCTGCCTTTATCTTTGTTTGCTACCATAATAAGGGAAGCGCGGCAAGATTTCAACAGGTAAAGCAAAAATTAACGGAAAATTTTTTTGTGCGGCTCAGCCGTAAGGGGCGTTTTCGCGCCATTCCACAAGCTGCTGCACCGCGTCGGCGTCCTCATCCGGGGCGGGGTGGGCCGAGTGCGTGTGCTGCAGGGTGCTGAACAGCCCCGGGGCATATTGCGCCATCACACCGGGTACCTTCCCGGCCAGAAATTCCTGCGCGTTTTTCTGGCGGCAGGCGGCGGGGGTGCCGTCGGTCATGGGCACACCGGCCTGCGGAGCGCTGCCCGGTTCCGGGTGCGGAGGATTGCCGGGCACTTCCGGCGGGGGCAGCTGGGTGCCGGGCGCCGAGGGGTCTCCGGGCGGCTGGGTCGGGTCCGGCTGTTTGCCCAGCGGCGGGG